>ERZ778024.1615-NODE-1615-length-25311-cov-56.454268_pt1 | contig 25311 bp, 20 predicted proteins | sample MGYA00375754_ERZ778024 | MGnify/ENA primary metagenome ERZ778024 (study PRJEB29350, sample SAMN05389827) | bioreactor metagenome | isolation source: Thiocyanate bioreactor | place: South Africa: University of Cape Town | collected 2014-02-18 ...
AAACAAATTCGATCGTATATGAATTCAACTGTAACGATACTTTATGAAGATCGTGTCATCGATCCAAATATTCCTCTAGATTGTAAACCAGAATTTCAATTGCGTAATCATGTTACATTTTCTGTTCCAGCTTATTTTCAACAATTGTGGTCGTTAAATCAATGTTACGATCTTGTTAAAGACTATGAAAAACGTTACAATATTGAATATCAAATAATGGTTCGTTCGCGTATCGATATTTTACCTAAAATGCCATCGACCTTCGAACGTTCTGATAAATTCAACATTAATACGACGATTCTTGTTCCACCTAATCGTTATTTTCCTAGTATTGACGATGGTTTTGCTATTGGTCCGATAAATCTCATGAAACATTACATGACACGGTGGCTTAGTTTACGTGAATGTCCATCCGATCGAAATTTTCATCCTGAAACTTACTTAAACAACTATTTGAAACGTTTCACAACGGTGACGGTAGATTCTAATATTAGTGGTGCTGCCGATGCTATACCACATGGTCGTACTAATTGTCATTAGATAATATTTTTTGTTTAAAACTTTTTCCTTAAAGAAAAATAATTTATTCATGAATATGTTACAGTACTCATTGCCCTCATCTATCGCGTGATTTTGTTTGCACTTGAGAACATTCCATTCAGTCATATCATCACGTATATACAGCAATTGATCATTTGTTTTATTCTCTAATTCGCCCCACACTGGGAATGTTTATACAAAAGTGTAGGAGAGGAAGTTGATATGCGATTTAGAAATGATCAAATTTTTAACAGCATCTACGTCATCAGTTCAAATGTGCGTATAAAAACGGACTCATTCTAATGATAAACTTCAGTTAAAAGAAAAATAATTTACAAGCGCAAACGTTTTAAAAATGGTATGCACATTTATGGATATTTCACAAACAACTGATTTATTTTCTTTCTTTTTTGTTCTCAAAGAAGATTATACGAAAAAGTATAATTCTTCTGATTTGCTTTTTCGTCTTGTCACATTGCAAAACAGATCAGGATCCTGAACAATCAGAACTGTTACTTGAAGATGAATCTGAAATATCTGAACCGATCGACGAAAATGATCTTACAGCAAATGAAGATAATATCGATGACAAGTCCATTAGTGATAATGTCGTCAGTCCTATCAAAGTTTTATCGGTTCCGGGAAATTCTGATGATGAAAAACTGACAGAAAATAGTAACGATGGCATCCGTACTTTAAACGTCAAGCCAACTACATTAATCGAAAACAATGCTACGAACACAGTCCAATCAGCTTCTGTTAAAGACAAAAGTAAGAACGTTGAAGGAAGTAATATTGCTGAAACAAATAAACAAGGGAAGTCAATCGGTAAAAACAAAGCAGAATTTACAACAAATTCAGTAGCAGGCAACAATAATATGACTTCTTCAAAATCAAATTTCCAGAAGAATCGTCCTATTGATAAGGAGGAATATGGTGAACTAGTTCGTTCATCAATGAACATTTACGTATCTAAAGAAAGTTACAATCAAAAAGGCAGTAGGCGGTAAGATATTTTATATGATTAGAACATTACAGGTGATTTTATTATTTTATACATATAGACATCGTCGTGATTTCACAAAAGTTAACTTTCCAGTTAAACAAGTTAAGAACTACATGAAATTTCCATTCGGTAAGATTTTTATCTTTTCCTTCTGATCATCAACATCTCTCTTATTCATAGCTCGATTTCCACCACTTATTTCTATTGCTCCATGGTTGCCAATCTTCTACGATAAGCTGACTTATCAAACATTTATCTTTTCATTAACTGGAGGATGTAAGTTGATTTCTATTTTCACAATAAAACCAATTCAATGCATTTATCTTTTCGATCATTTAAGTATATATCATTCCTCCATTGATTAACTTTTACGGTCAACGTTTTGCTGTTGCTCAACTCATTAAATGGGGATATGCTTCGTTAGTTAGCTCAGGTGTTCCACCTCCACCTAATGTTAATGTTGCTCCATTAGTACAACCAGTACCACCAAGTAGAATGATGAGAAAAAGAAACAGATTATTTTCGAAATATTAATTGTTTTAGATGGTCCAGCACCTGGTTATGATAAAAATGCAAATCAATTCAAAGATGGTGTAAAAACAAACTTCAATGAATTTAAGCCTCCAAACAATCCTCCATTACAAAATCCATACTAATCCACCACCTGATGGTGATTAACCACTAAATGAATATTTTATTAATAAAAGGATTTTTTTCTGTCTGTTCTTTTTATATAATAAATTCATTTAATTAATCCACTAACAAAATTACACTCTCACATATAGTTTTGCTGTTGAATAAGGTGTTTGTCTTCACTTTTGAAGCTCAATAGTTATTCCATGATTTGATTTCGTTTCACCATCACATACACCAAATACACAGAATGAATATGAGTCATTTGTTTTACCCATCTTCACATGGTGGGAGAAAAAAGCTTTTGATTTCTTTATCAATTACATAGAAAAGATTATTGACAGTGGGAAAGAAAGTGATACGTATTTTTAAAATCTAATCTTTTTAGAACATATGTGGGAACAATTCGAAAGCGTATATAAAAACGAATTGATTTCAACAAAACAGTTTGAATGAAAAGAAAACTTATTTAGGAGAACAAACGTATAAAATGGTATGTACATTCATTGATTTTTTTTCAAGTAAATGATTCATTTTCTTTCTTTCTTTTGAAAGAATATTTTACGAACAAGCATTATTCTCTTGACTTGCTGTTTCGTCTTGTCACACTGCAAAAAAAATGATGCTCCTGAAATGAATATATCCAATAATAAACTATCACGAAATGACCCCAACGATAATGTGTCAACTGAGGATGAGGAATGCGAAGAATTCGTTGATGATCTTACAGATACGGAAGATGATGATTTCGTTCCCAACGATGAGTCATCTGAAAATGATCTCGGCATTGTTACACCAATTGAAGTCATTAGCAATCTTACAGATACAAAAGATGATGATGTAGATTTTTCAAACGATTATGTTTCCAGCAATGAGTCATCTCAAGATGATCTCTACACTATTGCACCAAGTGAAATCGATGATGGCATTGAAGTCATGAATAATCTTACTGACACGAAAGATGATGACATAGATGTTGCATATGAAATAGACTTCAACGATGAACAAGCTCAGAATATCAGTACTGATGCCACGATATCTGAATTAGTCACTACTACTACTTCTACAACATCTAAACCAGTTACGACTAGTTCTTCTACAACAACTACTACACAAACCACTACTACTACTACTACTACTACTTCAACAACAACCGAACAGACCACTACTACTACTACTACTACTTCTACTACTACTTCTACAACAACTAAACCAGTTACTACTACTACTTCTACAACAACTAAACCAGTTACTACTACTACTTCTACAACAACTAAACCAGTTACTACTAGTTCTTCTACAACAACTACACAAACCACTACTACTACTACTACTACTTCAACAACAACCGAACAGACCACTACTACTTCAACAACAACAACCGAACAGATCACTACTACGCTTACAACAACTACACCTCAAGCAAATGGCTTTTCTCAAACAACAACGAAACTACAGCGAAATCCGAATGTCAACGACGCTAAAGATGATGGTGGGAGTTGAGATTTCATATGAATTATTTTATATATGCACTTTTGTTTGATTCATAGGGCGACATGGTCACAAGAGTAGCACTGATAAACCTCCACCAGTTGGTAAATCATTGAACTTTTACATATCTACAGAAAGTTATTATCGAAGAGGCAGTAATCAGTAAGATATTCTATATGATTAAAATATTACAAATGATGTTACTATTTTGTACATATAGACATCAACGTCAATTCACAAAAGTGAATTTTCCAATTAAAGAATATAAAAATCGCACCCTCATCCTTCGTATGATTCTCATTTTTGTTTTCTAGTTATGTGTCTATTATAGTTACTCGTAGGGCGATTTCAACCACTTACTTCTGTTGGAAAATTATCAAATCTCCTCTATCACGAACCAACTGTGAACACAGTTATTTATACAGAACAAGAAGGATGTAAGTTTATTTTAAGTTTCTATAGTAAATCAATTCAGTTATGCTTATTGATTTGATTTAAGTAATTATCATTCCTCCATTAATTACTTCGAACGGTGAACGTTTTGCTGTAGGCGAACTTATTAAATGGGGATATGCTTCGTTCGTTAGCTCTGGTCATCCACCTACATCAGATTTTGATGTTACTTCATTTGTACTCCCAGGAACAACTAGTGATCAGGAAAATCCACCTGAAGCTATGCAAGGTGTTGAAACACAATTTTCTCCATTTATACCTCCAAACAATCCGACATTATAGAATCTAAGAAATATGTTTGTTTTTTTTCTGCGAATTTAGTCTTTATAATAAACTGATGATTTTACTAATCAATTTTCACCGACTAAACATGTTTCAATGTTCATTTTTGTATGATTTTTTCGACATATTTCACTTGTTAACTCGAAATTCCATCCGGCATAATTATGTGAAACTAATACACTAACGAAATGGCTTTGTCCCATATAACCTTGTAATTGAACAAGATGTTTTGGAACAAAATTAAGATTTGTTTCGATAATTGACCATGGATTGCCATTTCGTGGATAGGGTCGATGAATTTGACTAGTAATTTGACATCCGTCAAATGAAATCGAATGTCCATATAAACAAATTGAACGATAGACAAAAACTGCTTGACTTGTCCACCATGTTCGATGATCATATTTTGGACAATATGGAAGTACGAATTGCAATGCATCATGATGAATTGCATTGAACATGGCATCAATATGATAAGTTACTCGTGTTAATAGACCGTTATAAGGTGCGGAACCACTGGATCCTGTAACAGTTGCAATAGCTGGTGAGATGGAAAGAAGAAATGAATCGAATAGTAAATAACATTTTTCTTCGTTGTTTTCATTTGAATTTGTATAATTTTTAAGACGACTATTCAATCGAACAAATGAAATAAAATGTGATGCAAATGGAAATTCATGATCAGTAATCGTTGGATTTGTTAATAATTGTTGATTTAATGGACATTTTAAATGAACATCACCGTCAGCAAATATATAATATGACCAACGCCATTTCTGTTTGATTTCTTGATTGATTGCATATTGATAAAGATCATTTCTCGATGTTGTCCAAGTTCCTTTGCCTGTTCGATTTAGTTCTTTTTCATTGATAATAAATATTCGAGATTTGATTTCATAAGATGACGATTGTTTTTCTAATGAAATCAATTGTTCAGTTCTTTGTTTTCGATGATTTGACCAAATTTGAACATGAAGAACAAACGATGAATGAAACAATGATGAATTACAATTTTCTCGCCAACAATAGAAGATTGCATCGGACGAAACTGTCGGAAAGATTTTTGAATATATATTCATTTCGTGTTGATTTTCGCAAAGAAATAAATATAATGTTCGTGATAATTTTGGAAACGATGAAGTCGTTTGAACTGATTTCTTTCTTAGTATTAAATTCGTTTTATCAATTGTAAATACGAAATTAAAATAAAATACAGATATGACAAAAAATATGAGAACAATAAAAAATAAAAGCCGTCGATAAGTTAACCCAAAAGTGCATTTAACAAATGGTTTTTGCTCGAAGTCATTTCGTCCGGATAAACATTCATCAGACATTGTAAAATCGACTTCTGACGAGAGATCATTTCTCAATACAAATCTCCGTTCTTCTCTTTATTGAAAATTAATATTCTCTATGAGGATCAAATAAGCATTACATGAAATATGTCCGACTATTCAAGGAGAAAAAGAATGTGTTACTTTTTTTTTCTTTCTGTTTTTTTTATATCCATATATCATCGTCGCAGCCATTAGTTTTTTTTCGTTTTAATATGAAAAATAATCGTTCATGTGGAACGATGATTCATCGTAATACTTGTTTTCATATTTCAATAGCAAAAGTCAAAATATTTCATAATGAAGTGTTTTCTCATATTGATTATTTATTTTTCAATAAATTTCATTCGATTAAATGCTTTATTCGATAGTAAGATCAAAAAGGTTCTTTTTATTGATTTCAAATTCTAAACTACCTATGTTTTTTTTTGTTTTTCATCTAGTTCAACAAACATTGACAATTCGATGTTATCAATTTCCATTGAATATTTCCGATAGTCAATGTGCACAATTACAATTAACTAAAAATCCAATTCTATCGAATTTCGATATGAAAAATCAATCTGAATTGAATCTATTGATTCTTGTTGATGATCTATTGAGTACGTCCATCATTGACCTTATTCTCGATTTTAATCAATTAATCAATTCATCATTTATAAATCGAATTTCTTTGAATCTTGTTTCACCTTATTCGGATTTTACAATTAATAATCAAACAACAATGATCTATTCATCGAATGATATACTGATTGGTGTTTGGAAACGATCGTCAACGAATAGTACGTTCGATATTCAAGATGTTATTCATTTGAACACGAATGAATACAAAAATGATCGAAGTTTATGCGATTGGGATGACGCTCGATGGAGTCAATTATTCGATCAAACTATTCCCTATGCATATTTTCTCAAAATTAATCATACAAATTTAACATTTACATTAGTGAATAATGAAACTCAACAAACATTACCTCCCTATTTGGATGTTCTCTACTGTTATCCATATCGATTAGATTCGACTGCATTAGCGCTGATTGTTTCTTTTAGTATAATTTTCTTATTATTTTTTGTTACGATGGGTGTTCTACATTATTTGAAACGTGAAGAAAGAAGATCTCGGAATGCAACAGAACTAATCGAGGATCAAGAATCGACCGATTCAGATTCATCAGAAGAAGGAAAAAACACATGATATTCTTTTTGATTTGTTTTTATTTTCTGACTCATCTGTGTGTTTTTACTCAAAAAAAATGAACAAAAAAATAATAATAATAAAAACTAATTTTGTCATTTAATCGACTTCTTCCATTCGTGAAGCTTCAGCTGAAACGGCAGCTGAATTGTCGCCTGCATTTTCGAGTGGTGGTAGATTTGTCGAATCACCAGCTGATTGATTTTCTTCGGCATCATCTTCATCGATACCTAAACCGAGTTTAACCATACGGAAGATACGATCAGCATGTTGTTGTGGTAATTCAAGTGCGAAACCACTAGCTAAGAGTGATGTTTCGTATAATAACGTAACTAAATCTTTAACTGATTTGTCGTTTTTATCTTGATCAACTTTAGCTTTAAGTGTTTTGATAATTGAATGATCAGGATTGATTTCAAGGTGTTTCTTAGCAGCCATATAACCCATGGTCGATGTATCACGTAGAGCTTGAGCTTTCATAATACGTTCCATGGTTGCTGACCAACCGTATTGCGATGTAACGATACAGCATGGCGATGAAACAAGTCGGTTGCTGACAACAACTTTTTCGATTTTTTTGTCCAAGATATCTTTCATGACTTTGCATAATGTTTCGTATTTTTCTTTATCTTCTTCACGTTTTTTCTTTTCTTCTTCATCTTCTGGCAATTCCAAACCTTCTTTTGTAACTGAAACGAGTTTTTTGCCTTCGAATTCTTTCAATTGTTGAACACAATATTCATCGATTGGTTCAGTCATGTAAATGATTTCGAAGCCACGGTTACGGACACGTTCAACAAAAGCTGATTGATCGACGATTTGTCGGGATTCACCAGTGATGTAATAGATATCTTTTTGGTTTTCTTTCATACGTGAAACATAATCTTTAAATGATGTTAATTCATCACCCGATGTCGACGAATGATAACGTAAGAACGAGGCAAGTTTAGCACGGTTTGTTGAATCTTCGTGAATGCCAAGTTTAAGATTACGTGAGAATTGTTCGTAGAATTTCTTGAATGATTCTTTGTCTTCACCGATTTCTTCGATTAATTCAATGCATTTCTTAACTAAATTCTTTCGAATAACTTTGAGAATCTTGTTTTGTTGTAACATTTCACGTGAGATGTTCAATGGTAAATCTTCGGAATCAACAACACCTTTGATGAAATTCAAATATTCGGGCATTAATTCTTCGCAATTTTCCATGATAAAGACACGACGAACGTACAATTTGATTGAATTTTTTGTTTTACGATTTTCGAATAAGTCGAATGGCGCACGTTTTGGAATGAAGAGAAGTGCACGGAATTCCAATTGACCTTCGACACTGAAGTGTTTAACAGCTAAATGATCTTCCCAATCGTTGGTTAATTGTTTGTAGAATTCGGCATATTCTTCAGTTGAAATATCTTCTGGATTACGTGTCCAGATTGGTTTTTGTTTGTTGAGTTCTTCTTCATCGGTGTATTTTTCTTTGATTTTCTTCTTTTTCTTTTTGTCTGTATCTTTTTTCTTGTCATCATCATCGTCATCTTCGACTTCTTCGACTTTAGCTTCATCTTTTTTGCTTTCATCTTCTTCGGTTTTGGGTTTTTCATCTTCGGCTTCATCATCGGAAATTTCCTTTTCACGTTCTTTTTCGACGAGTAATTTAATTGGATAACCAATAAATTGTGAATGTTTCTTGATGACTTCTTTGATACGTTTTTCTTCGAGATATTCCGTTTGATCTTCTTTCAAGAACATAACAATCTTGGTACCACGACCAAGTGGTTCACCAGTTGTATCACGTCGAATGGTGAATGAACCGCCGGCACTCGATTCCCAAACATATTGTTCATCGTCATTATTTTTCGATGTAACTGTAACACGATCGGCAACTAAGTAACACGAATAGAAACCGACACCGAATTGACCAATCATGGAAATATCAGCACCAGCTTGAAGTGCTTCCATGAAAGCTCGTGTGCCTGATCGAGCAATTGTACCTAAATTGTTAACAAGATCGGCTTTGGTCATACCAATACCGGTATCAATGATTGTTAATGTGTTGCTGGCTTTGTCAGGTACGATTTTAATGTATAAATCTTTGCCGGAATCGAGTTTGGTTGGATCAGTAAGTGATTCATAACGGATTTTATCCAAAGCATCAGATGCATTTGAAATAAGTTCACGTAAGAAAATTTCTTTGTTCGAATAAAATGTGTTAATAATCAATGACATTAATTGAGCAATTTCAGCTTGAAAAGCGAATGTTTCGACATCGCCTGATTCTTGTTCCATATTGTTCGACATAGTTGTTTATGAAAAGTTCGAAGATATCTAAGTGTAGATTGTCGACGAGAAAGAAAATGCAAATGAAATATATTGGGTAAATAGCGCGCTTATATATATAGAACGTGAATCAAACGTAGAGAAGAATCGAGAAGAATCGAGAAGTAAAGGAAGAACAAAGAAGAAAAAATGACTTATTTGGATTTTTCTTTTCTTTATCGGCCGTGTATTTCGAATGTAGTCGTCGTTGTGACGAAAAAACAAAAGACATGTCTGATGCAACGAACTAACTAGCTGTTCGAATAAATCCCTGGATGGATAATCTATCGAAACGAGACGAGGTGTCTGTCGTTGTTTTTTTATTTTAAATATTCCAAAAACGAAAAGAATCAAATTTATTCGTATCTGAAGAAATAAAAACTAAAATTAAAAATTTGATTTTAAAGTTTCGTTTGTTCATCATCATCTGCATGTTTATCGTCGTTAGTCGTATGCATACGAGATGTGACGACTTTGGATTTGAATTCTTTGGCTAAAGCTAAACCAGCTTTGGGCATACGAAGTAATTTCTTCGACGACAATGCCGATGATTTAATTCGTTCATTAGTTCGATTTGTTGGTGATGTATTTTTCAAGTCACATGGCACTAATGCCTGTGCATTCGTATTTGCATTCGAGGATAGACGATGAATAGGTGGCTGTTGATTTTTCGTTATTCCCGATGAATTCGATTCAATCGTTATCGGAATTGTAACGATTTTCGATTCCGAATAGAGTAAAATATCACCGATGATGATTTGATTGTCAATGACATTCGTTGTCGTTGTTTTATTCACCATATTTCTATTTCACACTTTCGTTCTTTCGTTTTTTCGTCGTGTATTCGTAAAGAATACACCTTTGATGAGTTGGCAGTGTATTTGCTTTTCATACACTACACACACACTTCACCTTTGAAACCCTACGTGCATTCGAATTGTCGTTTTTCTTCCGTTCGTTTTTTTTTCTCATCATGCATATGTTTTTCGTTGCATCGTATCATTCCACGAAAAAAAAAAGCAACACATCCTTGGCAATTTCCAATTCGTACACTAACGGCAATTTGGTGACAAAGAAAAGAATTTTTTTATTAAAAAAGAAAGAGAAACATGTGTCAAAGGAAGGATAAGAAATTGTCTTGCTAACACTGCAGATAATAATATCCTTAATCTCAATAAGTTAGTAGTAGCTTTTGAGAAAAAAATATAAACTGGTTGAAAAATACACGCATACACAACACAACACACACACATATATAAATGCACACAGAGAAAATCAAATAAGAATTAAATGAAAGAGGAAGTGATACAATGATAATCATTTCGAATCTTCTTCTTGCTGTGGATTGTCATTTTGACGATAAACGTCGGTATATGTGTGTGTGAAAGCAAAAGAAAAGGCGAAGAAGGTTTATTCGTTTTTTGAAGAAGAGAAAGAAGAAGAAAAAAAGGTAGGAAAACCAACGACAAAGTGACAAGAATCGATGAATGTTCGTGTGTTGTTTGAAATGTAAGTAAATTTAAGTCGATTCATTTGGAAAGGGACCTTGAAGAAGAGCACGAACGAAAACTTCATAATTGAACATGCCTTCGGCATCATCTTTTGTGTTTGTTGAACGAAGAATTTCTTCGACAACACGTGGTTCGAGTTTTTCAGCCATAGCAACAAGTACTTGTGTAAGTTCAGCTAATGACATTAAACCATTGCTTTCTTTATCGAATAATTTCAAGCCTTCCATGAAATCTTCGTATGTACCGAAGTTTTTCGCTGGCATTTTGTAAAATTCTGAATAGATTGGCAAAAATTCTTCGACTTTAATGGTTTTTTCTCCTGTTTTTTTTGTTTGACCACGTTTTTCGCATTCAGCTTGTGTTGGATAGAGACCAAGCGATCGGAGCATATCTCCAATATAAAATGCATCGACTTTACCCTACACAAATCAAATCCACTAGAATTTGAAAATCAGCTTTTTTTTTCTTACCTCGTATTTTTTATCGAATACTTCGAAAACTTGTTTAGCTTCGTCAACTTTGTCACTGGGCAAATCGGCCATAGCTACTACTGTTTAGGTTGGGTTGGTCTGTGATGTGTCTGTAAGATGTTAAGATGCAAAAAGAACGACGATAGAAACAACAACGATCGTAATAGTAAGTTATAGTAGCAGCAAGAAAGAAAGAGAGAGAAAAAAAAGAAGAAACGAGAAGAAATGCCGAAGATATCAATCTGTTTAGCTAGTCGGATGATGTTGGTATCAAACAAGATGCAAAAGGAAGTAAGAAGAGAGAAAAAAAAAAGAAAAACGAGGTTATTTCTGTCGATATGTTATCCAATCATGGCCGGTTTCGTTCTCGTGCTAGATATTTTCTCCTTTTGCGGTAATAGGACAAGCGTTGGTGGTAATCATATTCAACGATATACGAGAGATCATCAATAAGAAGAGAAAAAGAAAGAAAAAAAAAGAGGATAAACAACAATTTTCAGTAGATGTTTGCTCTTTCTTCTTCTTCTTCTTCTTCTTTTTTTAAATAATAAAATTTTATTGATTCTTTTGTTTTGTATCATTATGATTTCTTGAGGGTTTTCATTTTTTTTTCTTCATTTTTGTAAATATCAAAGCTAAATGCAAAGGCACAACAAAAGAGAAACAAAATATCCTTGGTGGATATATCATTGACTGCTGTTTCTTGCTCTTTTTCGCGTTCGATAGCCTTGGATAATATTGTCTTTCCTTCTTTGCTACTCGTACACACAATAGGAAAATTTGTCCATCTTGATGTGTTGTTCTCGACTAGAAGAAAGAAAAGACGGAGGCCAAACTATTCCCGTTCCATCTCCACGTTTATGTATTTGACGCATGAATTGAGATACAACAAAAAAAAACGGATAATATACAGACTTGATGAAAGAAATGCTTCTATTTTCAAAGTCAATCATGCCCCTACAAAAAAAAACAATAGATTTTGTTAGTTTAAAAAAAAAAGAAGTTTATTAAGAATTCGAAATCGGTATGATTACAAACAAAATGAACATGTTTGCTGATTTAAAAAGTCATTTAATAAGATATGAATGGATTTGACTGTTACAAATACGTATATATACATTTAGAAAATGGAAGAAGTCAATGAATTTCTTCTTTTTGTTTTGTTTTGCTTGTATATAGTATTTTCTATTCATTAGATTTATCTCGACTTTGCCGTTTATGACCTAAATTTTCGCCATATTTGTTGTCTTTGATCGTTTCCAATCGAGAACGAAACGTATTAATAACTCGAAACTAAAATCACAACAATGAGAAATGAAATCATAAGTCGAAAGATTAATTTACTTCACTATTAAGTCGATCGACACTTTTACGAAGCATAAAACGTGCGAACATGGGCGGTGGTCCCGTCACAACAGTTGCACGCGTTAAATGACCGATAGTCGGATATTTTTGGAATGCATTCGTACTATTTGCATCTTCAGTATTCTCATTATTGTCATCACTAGCATCTTTGTTTTTATCCGAAGGTTTTTGTTTCTTCTTCTTTTGTTTTTTATAAATACACGGACAACAAACACGATATATCGCTGAAAAACATCGACTAAATGGTTCTATTGGGATAAATAGAAGAATCTAGAAATGACGGATAGAAAATCGAAATACACTTTCGAAAACAATGCTAACCTGTTGCCAAACGAGTGAAAATACACCAAACAGTAAACTCCATGCCCATTGTTTAATACTCAAACGTTCACAAGTGAATACTCGACTACCGAATGTAACAATTAAGATCTTAAGAAATCGAAAAAATGCAAAATAATTCATTTTATTTTCTTGCATATCTACTTGTGCGGCAAAACATCCCAACCAAATGCAATAAAAAAATGGATTTCTCAAGATGCCTTTGAAAACATTTCGTTCGCCGTGTAATTTTCTTGAATTAATCTCATTGAACAAAGTCATAAGAACGAACGCATTGAACACCATTGTAAACTGTGCACTTAATTCTTTGGCTGCATGTGGATCTAATTGAATTTTTGAAACAGTCGAGTCAACTTCGAGAAAATATTGTCCTGCGTAGAGAATGAGAAACATAATTGCTAGTTGATACAATGATTGACCGAAAATATTTCTCAACATTAACGGCGAAATAATCGATTTCGTTCGACCGTAAGGTTTACGATTTAGTAAATCTTCAGTGGGCGGTTCAGTGGCAAGTGCAAGAGAAGCTAATGTATCCATAACAAGATTAACCCAAAGCATTTGAACAGCTCGTAATGGAACACTGCTAATAGCTGCAGCTGATACGACAGAAATCACGCCAGCTGATAGATTCGCTGTTAATTGAAATTGAAGAAATTTTGCAATACAATCATAGACATTTCGTCCCCACATCATGGCTTTAACAATCGATGAGAAATTATCATCAGTTAAAATGATATCTGACGCATTTTTGGCCACGTCCGTGCCTTGAATACCCATGGCAAAGCCGACATCAGCACGTTTCAATGCTGGACCATCGTTGGTACCGTCGCCGGTGACAGCAACGACTTCACGATTCTTTGTGACACAGCTATTGACAATACCATTGACTAAATTGAATTTATCCGTTGGAGATGAACGAGCCAAGACACGTAGTTTAGGCCAGACTTCATCGAGTTTTCGTTGTGAAATATTGCCCGATGAATCACGAATACGTTTGTTAAATTCTTTGCCTTCTAAAACGAGAAAATCATCATCCGGTTTGATGATTCCACATTTGGTTGCAATCGATCGTGCTGTCATGATATTATCTCCAGTTACCATTCGAACAACAACGCCAGCCTTCTGACATTTTTCAATAGCTTCGGGTACCTAAACAAAATCGTATTGATGATTTTTATTTTTATTTTTTTTTCTAAATCAATTATTTCACTTCATCACGAACAGGATCTTCAATTCCAACAATTCCAATACAAATCAAATCTTTGATGATACTATCTTCATCGTCCCAATTCTTTTGATCTTTGCCTAGATCTCGATAAGAAATACAAATCGTTCTCAAACCATCATTAGCCATTTTTTCGATGATATCATGCGTGATCTTTTTTTTCTCATCTTCACTTAAATCTTTCGGTTGATTATCTTGGCCAATAATTGATTTACATCTAAATTCAACAACATTCATATCAATCAAAAAATCATTTCGAATTTTACTTAGTTAACACCATTTCCGAAGCACCTTTCGTATAAAGACGATAGCCATCGTCACGTTGAAGAACTGTACTCATCATTTTTCGTGCTGAATTGAATGTGTAAACTTTAGCTAATTTATCTTCAGGATTTTTCTCTCGGATTTCATCGTATGATCCGCCCCATTTTTTAATTAAATCTAACAGAGCACATTCAGTTTTATTACCAATTTGTTTTGGTAAACCTCCTTCATCTTTCGCATCCTAATTAATCAAAGAAATAAAATAAATAATTCATTTTTTTAACGAAATTTTTTTGTTCGTACTTCAATTTTCGAAGTATAATTCGAGTTAACAGTCATAGCTTCGAATAGAAGTGGTAATAAATCTTTGTTGATTTCTTCACCCTTAGGTAATTTATCATACTGTTTACCTGAGTAAAAAAACAATAAATATTAACTCAAGATCTTGACATGGTTTAACGCCTACCGTTGACATAACATTGAACAACAGTCATTCGATTTGTTGTCAAAGTGCCTGTTTTATCCGAGCAGATTGTTGATGCATTACCCATCGTTTCACATGCATCTAAATGACGAACTAAATTGTTATCCGCCATCATTTTCTAAAAAAAGATCAATCGAATAACAAAAGGATTTGATTTTCTTTCGAAAAACGAACTCGAACAGCATAGGCGAGCGCAAGTGTAACGGCCAATGGAAGACCTATTGTTGAGAAATAGACAGAATCTTGGTGCAATGATAATAATTTACCTTCAGGTACTGAGACAACGACAACAGTAATTGATTGAATCAGAAATGAAATGAAATAACTAACGTCAGATGCTTTGCCTTTTTGGCCTTTAACAACATATTCTGAGATACAGAAACGAATTACTAAACAGATAAATGTTAATCCAGCTGCACCCATGCCAATATAACCAATATAAAGTGCCAATCGAGTCAATTTCGCTTGAAGAACAGCTGTCAAAAGGAAAGGAATTTGCGGTTTTTTTTTCATGTGCTAATAAACAATATTCGATTCTTTGACTTACATTTATGTTTACCACCTTTCTCACCACCTTCTTCATCGTCATCATCATCATCATTGTCATTATTTTCAGCCAATGCTGCTAATCCTGCTGGTTTTTCGTCAGGTGTTTTATCTTGTTTATCATTCTTTTGCTTCTTATCATCGATTTCAGACTTGATCGATGACGTTGTTGTTGGTCGATTATCGGTTTTCTTTTTCTTGTCTTCTTCACTTTTTTCTTCATTTTGTGATTGATCAGTCTTCTCTTCGTGTTCAACAGAATCTGATGGTTTCTTTTGTTGATCACTTTTTTTCTTCTCTTCATTTTCTTGCTGGTCATTTGAGTCCGATCGTTTCTTCTGCTCATCAGTTTTCTCTTGTTGGTCATTTGAATCCGATCGTTTCTTCTGCTCATCAGTTTTCTCTTGTTGGTCATTTGAATCCGATCGTTTCTTCTGCTCATCAGTTTTCTCTTGTTTATCATTTGAATCCGATCGTTTCTTTTGTTCGGATTGATTTTCTTCACTTGATTGTTGTTTCGATGGTAGTTTTCGAATACGTGGATGAAGTTTGATTTCACTTTCAGTTCGAACAGTTTGTGATTGTTGTTCACTTTCGTCGAACTGAGATTTATCAGGCGAGACTTTGGTCGACGCTTTGGCTTTGACATCTTTGTCATTTTTATCGTCTTTATTCTTTTTGTTCTTTTTCTTATCTTTTTTCGAATCATCATCAGTTGCATCGAGTAAACGCATAATTCGTCCAACTTGAGAATTCAAACCGACAGCAACAACAATCATTCGGCCACTACCTTCCATAACATGTGTCCCAGACAATAATCCAGCATCTTCTTTTTCGTTCTTTTTGATTAAATCTGTTTCTCCTATAACATATCAAAACGCTCGAATTTCAAGGTCATCCATAGCATAAAAATGAACCTGTAATTGATGATTCATCAATTTTCAAATCACTTGCTTGAACAACAAGTCCATCAGCTGGCAAAAGGTCACCTTAACAACGACAAGAAACAATGTTTTTTGTTTTCTATTTCTTGAAACTAGTTCAGTTTGTTTTTTGTTACCATATTTAATAAAACAAAGATCGCCTACGACAAGGTCTGTAACAGGTATTTGCTGAATTTTATTGTCACGAACGACTGATGTTTGTTGATCTTTATCAATTTTGCTTTGTAAACCTCGAAATTGTCGTTCTTTTCTCCAGTCATTAATGGCTGTTACGAGTACGACAACAAGTACGGCAATTAAAATCGCAACACCTTCAATCCATTCAAGATTAGCTGAAACAAAAAAATAAAATTAACATTTTCTATTCAATTGATCATGTCTTTATAGGTCAGTTATACGATATTCGAGACAGAGATTCTAATCCCTGTTAGTTTCTTTTTTTCTTCTTTCTAAAGTTTAGTCAATAATCATTTGTCAATTTAATTGTAATCTTTGACGTAAAGAAGTTCGTATGGTTTTTTTTTTGTATGTGTCTCACTTTACTGTTGTCATTGACATCATTATTGATGTTATTTTTCTTTTCTTCTTCTACAAACATGAACAAATGACGTCAACGAAAAATGTCTGCATGAATAATCGAGTCTTTTTTTATGATCGAAAGGCGAAAAGAAACAGAACGAAATTCTCTTCAATGTGTATAACGAGTACAATCATTGAGTCCAACAGAAAAGGAGAAATCAAAACAAATAATTCCTCTCTAAAACTTCAAGTGGTTGCTATTTTAGTAACTAGATTATCAAAACTTAATCAATCTCAATGAGAGGTCAACGAATAAAATGACGAAATCTTGAAGAACTTACTTTCTTCTTCTCCACCTTCTTGTGGTGGTTTGTAAAATGAAAGACCTATTGAAATAATAGCACAGACTAACAAAATCACGAGGAGTAGATCGTGTAATGCATCCCAGCATAATCTTAAAAAAGATTTCATCGGCTTCGGCGGTATCTCATTTCTGCCGTAAGCAGTACGACGTTGTTCAAGATCTTGTTCGTTACTCGAATCTAAACCTTTATTTCCATCGACTTTTAATTTTTGTAGAACACCTTTGACACCATTGATTTCCGATGAATTTAACTTGTCCATTAGATCTTTGCCTCGATTTTCCATAATACTATTTAAGTCTTCAAGTGTTATGTCGAACATGGACGTGTCACCACCGCCTGCAGCTGCTTGTTCAGCTGCTGATTTCTTCTTAAACAACGGCATCTAAATGTGACGAAAGACAAATCGAATGTTGTTCGATAATGAAAAGTTTCGCATAGTGTTTCTTTTCTTCTATTCAAAGAACAGAAGCGAAAGAACAAAAAGTTGTATTTTTTTCTGAATCATTGAAATTCGAAAAAAAAAACGAAGAAGAAAAAAATCCTTGAGAACAAGAATAAGATTATTGGTTTTTATTTGCTGAGTCTAATCGCATTGTTCTCCATGCCCTTTACACATGTTCAATTCATTCAACACGTTCAACTTTTCAATTTTAATGCACTTTCTTTTCTCGATAAAACAAAAAAAAAAAGAAAATATTTACTTCTAATGTAGCATTCGACGATCAATAATAAATTAATCTACTGCGTAGCAGTGAGAAATAAAAGATATGTTTACTGATTTCTCTTTCTCTCTCTCTCTCTTTCTTGTTCTTTCTCTTGATATAGAAAAGGGCGTTTTCTTCTTCTTCTTTTATGCTTCTGTTCGAGTAAAGAAATCTTGGACACATATGTCAAAGAGAGATTCACATACTTATCAGCTGTTTTGATTGATTTACCTTGTTTTTTGGTTGTATAATTTTGGTTTCGAGCAGTGGTTCGGTCACTTGTTGTTGTTCTTCGCCGTCATTTTTCTTCGAACTAGCTTTGTCTTTTTTTAACTCTTGTGTACGCGTTGATTCAGACCTTTAAAACGAAGAAGAAGACGAAACAAAGCTTTTTTTTTTATTTTATTAAAAAAATAACTTCAAACTATTTGCCAATCATTAAAAAAACAAGAGACGAAGAAAAGAAAAACGATGAAAACCTGTATAGAATTTCCACAAAACGTGAACGTTATTTATCTCGGTTAGTCGTTTTTTTTTCTTCATTGTCTTATTTAATTGTAAAAATTATGAAAAGTTCATACGTAATTAAAAAAGAAAAAAAAACACAACATATGTGACAATGTTTCAATAAAAACATATGGTTTACTAATATCAGGTTTTTTTATTTTGCATCTTTGTTGATATTCTGATTAGTTACAAGGCAATGAAATCCATCCGAAGTCATAAAATACGAGACAACATGCCCTTACAATCTACTTATCATGTTTTCATAGTTTTCCAATCTCTCAAAGCTCAAGCTCGATTTCATTTTAATCACAGAAACCATTTAAATCTCACAGAGACATACTTACATATTTGTTGATTATTTTTTGTAATAATATCGTTTCGTTTCTTCGCACCTCACGTTTAACTTACGACGTGCACATCGATGTCAATCAGTAAACTGAAAACTGGTCTCTAAAACGAACAAAATACACTGTATGATGTTTCAGATTTTTTTTTCGTTTTTCGATCTGTTTGAAGTCAAAATACATGTCGATGAAAACTGTGGTGACTAAGAGGAAAAAAAACCAAAAGAAAGTTTCGTATTACGATCAATGAAATCGAATATAAATATACATAACGCATACAAATATATTTCTTTTCTTCTTCTAAACGTTTGACTATTCACAATTGATTGGTTATATGTACATACGCACATCGAATCTTAGACGTAAAATCCACTTTCGTTCTCTTCCATTCGAAAGAAAAGAAAAAGAATACACTCTGAATTGAATACCGATTAGCGGTTAGAATAGTTGATTTTATTGTTTTGTTTTTCGTGTTTAAAATGAGCAGAAAAAAAAAGAAAAAAAAGAAGAAGACGCGATACATTTATTAACTACAAACACACGAGACAAGCTAAGCGAAGGTATGATATTGAATGAGTTCGTAATGATTTCTCGTTTGTTTTTAACGATTTTTATTCTTTTTTTCTTGTTTTTGCGACTAAAACAAGGAAACAAACGACAGTTTTTTTTTAATTTACCAAAGTAAATGTCATCTTACATTTTTAATTAAAATAATCGTTATACGAACGAATAAATCAACCAAATCAATAAATAAAAGAAGTGCATGTCTAACAAATAAGTTAACATGAACTTCGTTCTTCTCCATCCGAATCAATCACTTACTTGACATAATTCATATCGCCATTATTAGCTCGTTCGATGATCAATTGCGTATCGTATAAAATATATCCGCAGGCAATAGCTAAACCGAGATAAAGATTAACCTAAACGAAAAACATTTTCTTTTTTGTTTGTTCTGAATAAAATCGACGTACGTTGAAAATCAATGTCGAACGACCGAAGATGTTCATTAAACTTAATAAAAGCATGATCGATGTGCCTGTTGAAAGTAAACCGCCGAGATAGAGATAACTTCGTTTTGATGTTAATAAACTGCTCAATGTAAAACAAACGAAAATCAATGTTGTAACGAGAAATGCGGTGACAATGATTTGTGGATCGATGGCAATGGCGAGATTAATCAAAGGATTGATGCAAACACCAGTGAGAAAAGCCGTTGCTGCCATTAAACCGAAACATTTCTGTTGAGTTTGAGCGTTAAATTCGAGAGTAAATAACCAAATACTCGTAATGACCGAGCCCAACATGGCTAAACGTGGATAATTGAACCAGTCGTTCATCGAAAGATAAACGCCGATGGTTGCACATAAACTCGAAATGAGTAAACAAGTGTAAACATTTTTTAAATGAACTTGAACATGGGGTCGTCTAAAATTGACGAGAATGAATGAAAACGGAAATCGACGATCGAGAACTTACAGATTTGAAAAATCGAGGAGTGATTGAAGGTTAAATTTGTTGTTTGGCGTGGTCGTTGGTTTACCGTTCATACCGAATTGATTGAAAAAACCAAACGAATTACTTGTTTGAGACATTGTTATTTATCGAAATGACGTAAATAAGAAAAATGGAGAACGTTGGAGAGAGAGAAAAACAAGGAAATAGTTGGAGTGTGAGATGCAATGATTCTATTCGTTGAAATGATAACAAATCTTATTTAATTCGTAACAATTTATATCTAACAGCTAAATTCGATGGAAATTTTCGATAATCTAAACAAAAAAGAATTTCAAAAACTAAAATTTGAAATCGAAAACAATCAATCAAAAATAGCGACATCTAGCGAACAGATTTCAAATTTAAAGAAAAAAGAAGAAATTGTCTATCATCATCTTGAGTAAGGATGAACTCTCAATTGACGAGCATTCGCACGTCGATACATATCGGATTGTAAGCAGATGTTCATGCAATCGAGCAGTTGTCGATTGGACACCGGTGGAAATGAAATTGGCGTTCGCGAAGAAATTGCAGCTACTTTTTGATTACGATCGATAATATCGAAATACGGCGGACGACCGTACGTCATTTCATAGAGAATGATTCCAGCCGACCAAACATCGGACTTGAAACCGGTTTGATGAGCAAAAATCTCCGGCGCCATGTAATCTAAGAATAGAAATACGATTTCGAAAGGCAACAGAAGTTCGATATTGATTTTACCAAGTGTACCGCGAATGCCCGTTCGCTGAACGCCCTGTCTCGATGATGCCAATCGAAATGCTAAGCCTAAATCTGTCACTTTAACAACATTATTCACTAAAATCATATTGTCTGGTTTGATATCCGCATGAACTAAGTAAAACGAACAACAATCGTTCGAATTTTCATTCGATTCGATCTGTCTTACCGACATGTGCGTCTTGTAGCTCGTTTAGAATATTCACAATTTGTCTCCAATAGAATCGTCTCATACCATCACTCAACGGCGCGCCAACGAGAACATCTCGTAGACTGCCATCGCCTAATTCCATAATCATATAGCCGATATTCTCGTCAGCACGATATTGATAACGGTATAATCGAACAAAATGTTGGGAACGTTGACTTAAAAATTTCAAGATTCGAGCTTCCTTGTGAAATTTATCGATACGTGACCGTAATTCATGAGGTGCAAACCGAGAGTAATAGAAAACTTTCACTGCATATTGCCGAGCACCTTGGTCTTCACATCGATAAACAGTTGCTTCGCCACCTTGGCCAATAATATCTAAAATTCGATAGTATCGTCCTCGAACACTGATGATTGGTCCTAAATATTTTCAAAAAATAGTTTGTTTTCCTATCTGATTTGATTCGATCTCACATACTATCTTCAGAGCCACTCGATGACAGAGCGTTTCCCATGGCTTTTGGTTTTTTTTTGTTCTTGTGAAAACTATTCTTTTATCAACAAGCGAAACGCGCAAGACAAAAAATAATTGAATAATATTTATCAGGCCTTTTCTTTTTCGTTACACTTTAATGCACACGTTTATATGAAACTTGGCTTTTTTTCTTTTTCGAAGGTAAAAAAAAGTAAAAAGACCATTTTTGATTGTGTGAATATACACATGTTTAACAGGTAGCAATAATTAGTTAATTATCATAGGTTGTTTTCACTCATACAAGCAGAAAAAGAAATACAAATATGAAGGTGAATAATCAGATGGTTTTATTGTGTATTCATCATAGATGGCATACTCAGTCTAAATCGTATATTTTCGCACTGGACTGTCTATCGGTCGGTCGGCGGCGTCTGTGTGTTTGTTTGTTCTCTGTTTATGAAAATACGCCAATAAGAAAAAACGCTTTGTATGCATTTATGTACATGTTTGTTTCTCTCTTTTTTGAACACGGTGATCCCAATTAATATCACCTGACAACACGAATCTATCTTCGATTCAGACAAGGTAAGTCGATGGTTTAGTTTCAATCAATAGAAAGAATTTGTCAAGATTATCCTCTTTGTCTTTCTTTTTCTCTCTCTCGCTCTCGTTCTCATTCTGGTCTTATTTAAACAAAGCTCGAGTTCATTGTGTACACATCGGTATTAATTACTTCTCTCAGAAAAATAAATTTCATTTTTCGAGTATTGTGTTCAGAACTTATGTCATTTGTTCATTGTCATCAAGAATTCGTTCAAGTGCCTATTTGATCGAACTTTTTTCTTTTCTTTTAATCACATTCAAACAGAAATTTCATATGGAGCCATCGTCGTCTATCAACGGCAAACATTTATATACCGTAGGTAGTCAACAGACATGTTCACTGACTTTGAACGAATTCAATAATGTTTGGATTTCATGTTGTATTCTCCGTAGATGTTCACAGATAATAGGATATACACGCCGTTTCGTGACGATAGATCGGTTCAATTTCGTTTTTTAATAGGTATAGATTGAATGTCTCCTGTGTTTAGTTTTGCTTCATCAATTTTATTCTCATTTGTTTTCGTTTTTCTCTCGGTCGACGTTTAATTGGAAAGCTGTGCGTATTGATGAGAAAGAAATTAACTAATCCTCGAGTATAGGTTTCGGTTTGACTGATCGGGATAATGCTCATCTACTTAATTAAACATTGATATTATGGCGAAAGAGAAAACAATATTGTTTTCGTCGCTGTCGTCGTCGCCGTTTTTTTTTGATATTGTTAATTGCTTGAAGCAAAAAATTGCGAGACAGCGTGAAAAATAACGACGCTTTCGAGACAATGAACAGAACAGAGAGAGAGAGAAAAAGAAGAGTTGAAATGGTTAATTTCACGGGGTTGAATTAGACAGTTGAGAAAGAGAGAGAGAGAAGAAAGAAGAAGACAAACAGTTGTTTGAACATAAATGAACAATCATTGGAAAGCATCAATGACAAGCAAGAGAACAGCCTATGAATTGCTCTTGAGTCAAAATACAAATGCTATTGAACAACATTATTCGACAACAGAAATTGAAGTGAGAGAGTTACAGAATTGACATTGAAACTGAATAATGCAAGATCAATTTGATTTTATACTCGTTTGTTTTGCTTGAAAATAGATTATGGATCCAGATACTTACGGTGGTTCAATAGCATCAGCAAATCCTTCGTCGATACATACGATTAAAAACGAAACACGTTCATCATCACGTCGTCATCAACATAAAAAACGTTCGCAAGATGATCAACCATCATCAGCTATTCTTACATCAGGCGACAGTCAAGACGAACGTATTGAAGTCAAAATTCTTCCACAAGATGACAATTGGGGCGAAACAACAACCACAACATGTAATGGTGCCAATGAAGATACATTAACCAACACGAATGATACAAGTCTTCAACTTCATGATAATCATCATCATCACGAACATTTACAATATCTAACAAAGAAATCTTCACGACAAAAATTATCTTTAACTATACCACAATTTTGTTCCTATTTTCTTTGTTTAATTGCTTTTCTAACACCAATATTTTTTCTTACAATTCCCTATGCATTAGTATCGACAGATGATATTCATATCGATGATTATTCCAATTTATTTGTTATTATTTTTAAACTTATTTTTTTACTTCTTACATGTATGTTCTTCTTCTATCGACGACGAAATACGATCTATTTACCATGTTTACATATACAAAAAACATTTCTACTTTGTCTAATCTTCCTTCTCATTATGATCTATTGGTTTTATTATATCTTTCAATTGATTCAACCGAAAATTGAATCCTATCAACGAATTCTCTCGTTTACATCATCCTACGAGGATCTCATGTTGTTTCTCGTTATTCTTTCGATAATTATTCTTGAAATTAAATGTCTATATCCCAAATGGATCGTCAAAGTTGTTCGTTCGCCCGATGGACAAATTCGACAATATACAATTGGCGCAATGTCAATTCAAGAAGCAAGTGTCTATCTCTTAGAACAATATTACAAAGACTTTCCTGTGTTTAATCCTTGGCTTGAAAATGCTCAGCACAGTCAAGGTAAACATCGTGGCGGTCTATCAACGAAATCTGTCGGTTCTCAATCGAATTCATCGACAATTGGCGGCGGTGGCACACGATCAATGCGTGGCTTTAACGATCGGTAAATTTGTTTTTTTTTGAAGAAAAAAAATTCATGTTGAATTTTGTTTTGTTTAAGATTCTACGATGAACTTGATTATGAACGTCGAGTTCGAAAACGACGAACGAAATTACTAAGTTCATGCGAAGATGCATTTAATCATGTACGAAAATGTTTAAATGAAAAATACGGTACTCATATACCAATGGATGCTCGTGAAGCTGCACAAGCCGTTTTCTCTTCGATGGCTCGATCACTTCAAAAATATCTTCGGCTCACACGTCAACAACCCTATTTCACTCGTGAATCGATTATTTCTCATTTATCTGTATGTTTATCGCATGATCTTTCTCCTCGAACATTTCTCGAACGTTACATACAAACAGATGCTCAACCATTAGCCACACTTCTCTTTCCAATTCTAACGAATGTCACCAAAACTGTCGAACAATCGTGGACAATCACATGTCACACATCGAATCTAACGAATCCAGATGAAAAAATCGAAGAAAATATCAGTTTAAATCAATCGATCGATTCGAATTTAACTGTCGTTTTGAAACAACAACATGCGGAACATATTGCTTTGATATGTACGTTCTATTCAATACCTAAAGTCAGTCTTATCGAGAAATATTTCGATTCAAAACAGAATAAATTTGTTTTGAAATTGAATTCAGAAACATCAGTTTGATGAATGACGATCATTTCTCGCTTTCGTTCTTTTACGAATACTGTGTTTTGATGATGATTTAATCTCACAAACAAACGAATCATATATTCAATCTAGATCATTGCATTCTTTTCTTTTTCTTTTTTTGTGTGTGCGTGTGTTCTCTTGAATTTCTTTTTCTTGAATGTGTATTCTTTTTTCTTCTTTTTCTT
>ERZ778024.1616-NODE-1616-length-25282-cov-56.043089_pt1 | contig 25282 bp, 21 predicted proteins | sample MGYA00375754_ERZ778024 | MGnify/ENA primary metagenome ERZ778024 (study PRJEB29350, sample SAMN05389827) | bioreactor metagenome | isolation source: Thiocyanate bioreactor | place: South Africa: University of Cape Town | collected 2014-02-18 ...
TCTGGCTACATCTTACAACAATATTGGATTTGTTTATAAAAGTATGGAAATGTATTCGAAAGCACTGGACTATTTTGAAAGAGCTTTGGATACTCTACGACATTCACTTCCTTCAGATCATCCCGATATTAAAGAAACTAAAGAACATATCGAAAGGGTGAAAAATAAGCTATTATTGTATTAAATAGAAGAACAAAATGGAATGTATTGGATTAATAAAAGCCTGAAGAAGCATGAGAGATTCAAAACAAACAAATGATCGTCTTTATTCACGATTTTCTTTATTATTTTGATTAAAATAATTTTTTAAATAAATCTTTGATTTGAATCCGCCAGCTACTTAACTTTTCTGATGCTCGTCGAAGACGTGTACGAAATCCATCTGAGAATCGATCCCAAAAATCGCGATTCTTCATAGTTAAAGCAACAAATTTCGTAAAGTCTTCATCATTTAAATTTCCAGCAAGAAAATTCATCAATTCATGAATATTACAAATCGCCATGGTTCCCATTCGATTAGTAAAAGAACACGAATTGACACCGATTAGAATTCCATTTTTTTTAGGAGCTGAGTCGTTAGAATTCTCTGTAGTAATTTTATACTCATAATGCAAATCATTAATTTCATATGGGTCCACTTCAAAAACGTTATTCATAATACTGAAAGCGCCTTGTTTTTGTTGTTGAAGTTGTTCATCACTAGCTGCATAGATATTTGTAATAACATAACAAATAGGTAGATCCATTGATTGAAATCGTTTTAGAATACCTGCAACAATGTCACTGTCTACACGACCTCCAGCAGCAGCACAATAAATAATAAAAATCGGCTGAACCTTCAATTCTTTCATGTCATTGAACATATTATCAACATTGTCTATATCCAACCAATTGTCTATACCTTTCGTATCCCAAAAACGAAACGTTAAATCGCCTATAGTCGTTGATAATCCACATAAACCGGGTGTAACATGATCAATTTGAGGCGAAACAGGAATATCAAGATGTGTAATAGCCTTGATAAGTTGTGATTTGCCGATACCTGCTCGTCCAAAAACACAGATATCAATTGGAAGTAAACGTTGTTTAATTATCGAAGGGTGTAAATTGCGTTCTTTTGCTTCTTTATCAACGGCTGAACTCATTTTTTCTCCTATAAATTCGAATGATGATGTTATACTTTCAGTCGATGCTGCATCCACTTCTGTACTCGAATGAGGTATTAAAATTGGGCTAGTTGTCGTTCCGTCCATAGTATGAAATATCCTCTATCAACGTATATTTGTCGTGCTTTATATATTATTATAACAAACATTTCTTATCATTACTTTTCTTGATAGAAAAGCATGTTCTCTTGTTTATTAAATGATAATGACAAAATATACAAAAACAAAATGTCAATTCAATTCCGGGACAGTTATGAATAGCCAAACGACCATAAAAAATTGTTGTAATTTCGTCGCTTCATCAAATGTTAAAACATGTGGTACTTCTTGAATTGATTGTTTACTTGATTCAAAAGCTCCGCCAAGATAACTTTTCGATGTTTGACTGATTAATAAATCGGGTGCTAATTCCCATCCAGCATCGATGTCAAGAACAAAAAACGAAGCAGTATTCTTAATACTATCACCATTTGTTCGTACAAGGCATAAATTTGTTTATGTTATTAATAACTTGGTCACAAACTAAACAAACAATATTGATTCTCATTGAACCTCAAGAATATCATATAATATGAATTTTAAAAAATTTTTATATTGTTTTGTTTTTTGTGTTGTTGTCTTTTGTGTCAGTTTTTATAAATATATAAATACATATACGTATACAGTGAAACCTCTCTATAGTGGACAGCATTGTATGATAACGTTTGTGTTTTGTTTAGATAAGAAAACAAAGTCTCAAGATAGTTCTTTATACTTTCTTACATATATGTCATAGGATAAAAGTAATTTTTCTCTCAATTATATCAATGTGAAACCTTTGAAATAGTTTTGCGTTAATGAAAAAAATTCAAATGTGCTGAATTCTTGTGTTTCTCTTTGCCATTTCGTTAAAGCTAGTCGCAATGACAAGTAGTAATTTCTATAGTGTAGTATGGACAACAATGGGTGTGCTCGCATTTGGTATTGCTTTTAGTGTTGTTCTCACATTATATGTCAAAGAAAAATCAGCTCATGTAAAAACTTCGACTACAACAACAAGTAGATTTGTCAAACATAAATTCATATCATATTTTTATTATTAGACTATAAACAAGGGTACTACTGTGCAGACGTATCATCCTATACATTATGGTCAATAGTTAATAACGAAGTATTGACAATGAGTGTTAACACAAGTCGCTGTAATTTTACTTCTACTCCGTTGTATATCATTAGTTTAGCGGGAAGTACCAGTCATTGGGGTGCAGGTGGATATACAGCTGTTTCTTCTCCAACACCTAATTCATTTCAAGTTTATGCTCGTCCCATTGACAGTCGGACAATTCTATCCCTTTTCAACTTTTCTCAAGTATATAAATGGAGTGTAAACTGGTTCGGTATAACCAGAAGAACATCATTGGTTATATGAAAAACAGTTGATGTTTTAATAGTTATTCTCTTTTTTTTCTCTCTCTCTCATTCTTTTCTTTGTTCGAATATATAATCGTCCGATTAGACTGAACTGCGTCAGCACGAGATTCAACAGAAATCGGTCAGGTAGCCATGGTATCAGCTAATGTGGCACTTCCAACTTGAGCTGCACCAGTCGATGGTGATGCCATAAGATTACCCCAGTTTGCTGGCTCTGCAACATACAATACCTATGCAGCTTTTCGAAGAGCTGCAGTTGTGCCCAGCGATTTACTACTAATTTTTATCACTAATAAAGCATAGTATGCACTGCTTGTCATCAATGCATGACAAAACAGCATGAAAACAAAGATTTGTTTCATATTTATTTCGTTGAAGAATACTGATCTTCTGTTCCAACTGCATGCATATATATACGTACACCTAAACTCGGATGTTGCGCCATTTTTGTGCGCAACGGGAAAACAATTAATTACGTCGTTATGTAACCTACTAGATTTTCGAACGACATAAATCAATAACAATAAACTATACGAAGTAAAACAACGGATATATGACTCATTTTCGTTTTTTCTAGAAGAATCAATGGACGTTGGAAAATGAATTCTTTTTATTTAGCTTAAAAAATGCTATTTGTAAGCTGACAGCGAAAAACCATTCGTCATTTCTTCTTTGGTGTAGTAGTGCCAAAGCTAAAGTTAAACAGAGAAGCCGTTGAAGTAGTAGTTACAGGTACAAAATTAAGATTAGGAGTACCTAGCGTGAACATTGGCGTTGAAGCTGTTGATGAACTACTAGCTGTGGTTTTGGAATCAACAGTAGGAGTATGATCAATATCAGTCAATGACTTCTTTGAAACTGTCGATGGAGTTGTGAAATCATCATCAACATAAAACTCATCGACAAATAGTGTAATATCTTCATGAAGTATAGTATAAACTTTTTCCAATATTTCTTTCGTTTTTTGATACTGTTTTCGTTTGTTTTGAGTGAAATCATCATCGCAAAGATATTTATCAATTAAATCGGAATGTTCGATAGGAATTCGTCTTAAACGTTGTTGTACAAGTGGATATACAGTAAATATGCATCCTGCACGTAAGGATAATGTTACATAATCCATGAAACGTTTTGTTAGAAATTTCCAATAAGAATAAATACTTAAAAGCATTTGTTTTACTGCTTGATTATCGGATGAATCATGTTTATATGTCAACACATCATCATCATCATCAGTCACAGAAGCAATACTTGGGGCGGTACCGAAGTGGGAAATTGTAGCTGGTGGTGGCCCTTTGTATTTTTCAAAAATATACATGTAGGCCGTATTGTTTGTGTAGGGTTCATGTCGATCTAATTCGACTAAATCTTTCAATTGATTATAAACTGAATCTTTTTTTTCTTTGATTAATGAAACGGAAACCTCTCGAAATAAACCAATTAATTTAGTTAATAGAAAATTATCTTTGATTGCATTGTCTTCGGATTTTCGTACTTGAATAATTGTCAGACGAAAGCAATCGTTGATTAGACTTTCTGTTTCCATCCAAAGTTGATCGAGTTTTGCACAAATACATTTCTTTAAAATAGTACTTGAAAGAAAATTCGGTAATTGTTCACCAGCAGATTCTTTCATTTCGGCTTCCATTTTTGAGCAATAATCGGTGGAAAACAATTCAGCTCGCTGTTGTCTCAACTTAACTCTGTACGATTCAAATTTTTTATGCATAATATTCACCATTGTACCATGCCGAGCATCATTCGAACCCATTAATGGTGGTTTTAATATCGTTTCAACATACAAATCAACAATTTCATTGTAAACTGCTACACGTTCTGCACTTGTCCTGAATTGTGGTGGTAATTTTGCTAATTGTTCAGTGACCTCTTTCAAACGTATTCGAATATCATTTCGTAGTTTAGGAAATGTTTCTTTGACACGTTCTGAATAAACATTGGCCAAACGATTAATAAGTGCATTAATACCAACACAATTCCATCCTGCAGCGGCCGAAGCTGGGTGTTCTTCAAAGAATTGTCGTTCTTTTTCGTGAGCTTCTTGAATTGAAATATTTTCTTTCGAACCACGATTACGAACGGCAACGAAACCTAATTTTAAATGAAGTACATCACGTCGATCCATCAATAATTGTTGAACGAGCATATCTTTATCAGGAGCTAAATCAGATTTTGTTATGACACCAATTGTTCGTTTTCCTGCTGGATCAACTTCACGAGCTAATTTAAACGATTGGACAGTAGCTATATCAACATTAGCAGGAAATACACAGAGAATAACACTGCCTTCTTGTTCGATAAATTGACGAATTAAATTTACTGTTTGATCATAAATATCTTCGGGTTGATCAGCTATTGGATTGTGTGCTATACCAGGTAAATCAACAACTGTCAGATCTCGTACACTTGGATCTTCGACTTGTAGTTCAATTATATCTTTGACTACATTTTTATGATCACCAGCTAATTTCTTAGTTTCTTCTTCGATATATTTTGGTATGACTACGTTAGCTTCATCGAGTAGAACCTTCTTACTACCTTCAGCTTCTTGATAGACTCGATAGAGACGTCGTTCATCAGATTTACGAAGTCTCAACACTAATGGACATCGAGTAACAATTCCATTACCTTTAGGTAATTCGACCATTGATAATGATTCTAATAATGATGATTTACCACTTGATTGATCACCAACAACAATAACACTTGGAAATTCAATGCCGTAACTGTTCGGTGCTAATAAAACTCGAGCTTGATCAATTTTGTCCATCAATGGACGAATCTTTTCATCGTATGTAGTAGTGAATGTAGACATCGTATTCAAAAAGTGAATTGAAAAATCTAGAAGATGTTGAGTATTTGATTGTGGTTGTAAATATATACTGAAGAACTGGAAAAATACCCACTCATAATTTGCTTAGGTTACTTAAAGAAAAGAATAAAAACAAACTGAAAAAAAAAAGTATAACAAATAGCTATGCGGGGTAGAAAATTAATGCTTTTGTTGTGTCAATAAAAAAGTCTCAAGATAAATTTTGTAAACGTGTAAAATTTAATAGAACGAAATGCAAATAACTGATAAGATAGATCCACTGACATTTGTGTATAAAAAGTGATAAAAAATTTCAATGCCAACACAACTGAAGTAAGTATTGTTGATCCTAAAAGATAATATCCTGAATCGACTTGTCAAGTTTGTTTACTATAAAATGTTAAAAATGATAAAGCTCCATTGATTAAATCAATTACAAACATAATAATAATTGAACGTTGATCAACAAGTGATAGATCAGGTTAAATATGACAATCGAATGTTATATTCGATATTGATTGTTGAATGGAATGAAAATTAATTTACTTTTCATCTTTTAAGAGTCGGTCCATAGCGACCATCTTTCGATTCAAATTACAACTCTAGCATGATTTCATGTTCAAATATTGATTTAATTGAACAGAATTCGATGAAGTCCAATGTTATTTTCCTATCATAGAAATGAGAATACAACATCAATGGGAAACCGTTGAAATAATTTCGATTTAATAAAAAAATATGCAAATGTACTGAGTTGTTGTGTTTCTCTTTGTTTCTATTTGCCATTTGATTAAAACTAGTCGCAATGACGAGTAATAATTTCTATAGTGTAGTATGGACAACAATGGGTGTGCTCGCATTTGGTATTGCTTTTAGTGTTGTTCTCACATTATATGTCAAAGAAAAATCAGCTCATGTAAAAACTTCGACTACAACAACAAGTAGATTTATCAAACATAAATTCGTATCTTATTTTTATTATTAGACTATAAACAAGCGTACTACTGTGCAGACGTATCACCATGTACATTATGGTCAATAGTTAATAACGAAGTATTGACAATGAGTGTTAATACAAGTCGCTGTAATTTTACTTCTACGCCGTTGTATATCATTAGTTTAGCTGGAGTTACCTATCATTGGGATGCAGGTGGATATACAACTGTTTCTTCTCCAACACCTAATTCATTTCAAGTTTATGCTCGTCCCATAATCCCTCGGACAATTCTATCATTTTTCGACTATTCTCAAACATATAACTGGAGTGTAAACTGGTTCGGTATAACCAGAACAACATCATTGGTTATGTGAAAAACAGTTGATATTTTAATCGTTATTCTCTTTTTTTCTCTCTCTCTTTCATTCTTTTCTTCGTTCGAATATATAATCATCTGATTTGATCACATTTTGTTTTTAGTGACATTAACATGGAAAACACGACTGTGAAAAGTCTATGCTCGATATGTGAAAAACAAACACGAACTTTTAGTTGTAAAGGATGTTCAAAAGAATTTTGTCGAAATGATTTTACGAAACATTTTGATACACTTGATAAACAACTTGATCAAATTACCAATGAACATAATGATATTATACAAAAGATTTCGATACATAAAACAAATCCAGATCGAAGCCCATTATTAGATAAAATTAATGAATGGGAACAAAATTCAATTGAAAAAATTCGACATATTGCTCGAGAATATCGAAATAAATTAATAAAAGGTGCGAAACGATCGATTGGTCAAGTCGAAAGTGAATTACAACATGTCGGAAAGAAAATCAAACAAATTCGTGACGAAAATGATTTTAATGAAATTGATCTACAACAATGTCAAGAAAAACTCAAACAATTAGAACAACAACTAGCGAATCCACCCAATACTATCATCGAAAAATCCATGGAACTTATTAATCAAATTCCATCGAATTTAGCATTCGATAAAGGTTTCGTTAGATTTAATTTCAAAGAAAAGATGAACAAATTCGTTGATATTTAGATTCGAAATGGAAAAGAAATGGTATTATTGTTGCCGGTAATGGTCAATTAGATAATCCTCGTGGTATATGTGTTACTGATGATCAAACACTTTATGTTGCTGATCGTGGACATCATCGAATTATGCAATGGAAATTAAACAGCAAACAAGGTCGAATTGTTTTTGGTAATAAAACACCAGGACAAGCATTAAATCAGCTAAACAGTCCGAATGATGTGGTTTTCGATAAGAAAACAAATTCATTAATCATTGCTGATCAAGGAAATCGACGAATTCTACGATGGTCACTCAATGAAAACACACAAATAGGAGAAGTTCTTATTCCGAATATCAGCTGTTCAAATTTAGCTATTGATCAAGAAGGATCGATTTATGTCTCAGATAATGTTAAACATGAAGTTAGACGATGGAAAAAAGGTGAAAAAGAAGGTACAATCGTTGCTGGTGGCAATGGACAAGGTCGTCAATTGAATCAATTGAACAATCCAACTTATTTATTTATTGATCAAGAATATTCATTATATGTTACCGATCAGAACAATTATCGTATTATGAAATGGGCAAAAGACGCTAAAACAGGACTTCAAGTTCTGTCTTGTACTGGTTCTATGAACCGTCAAGCAACCAAATGGTCTGAAATAGCCGGAGTATTTGTTAATTCTTTCGAACAAGTTTTTGCTGCTGATTCAGATTTAAATAGAGTCGCGCGTTGGCATAGAGATCAAGAGAGTTCAAATATAATACTTCCACAAAATCCAACAGCAAAGACAGAAACGGGTTCCAATGGTTTTACAAGTTTAACTTTTGATAATGCTGCAAATCTTTATGTCACAGACACTTTTAATAATCGTGTACTTAAATTTGAAATTGATTTTGATTAGATATTCTCTTTTTTTTGTTGTTTTAATGAAAATATTCTTTCGTTCTTGTCTTCATTTGAATATATATATATATAACCGTCTGATTCGATCACGTTTTCTTATTAACCATGGACAGAAAGAATTTGAAAAGTTTATGTTCGATATGTGAAAAACACACGCGAACGTTTAGTTGTAAGGGATGTTCAAAAGAATTTTGTCGAAATGATTTAGCTCAACATTTTGATACACTCGATAAACAACTCGATCAAGTTACCAACGAACATAATGATATTGTACAAAAGATTGCTATTCATAAATCAACTCCTGATAAAAGTCCATTATTAGATAAAATTAATGAATGGGAACAAAATTCAATCGAGAAAATTCGACATATTGCTCAAGAATATCGAAATGAATTAGTCAAAACCGCGAAACGATCGATCGATCAAGTTGAAAATCAATTAGAAGATTTAGGCAAACAAATCAAACGAATTCGACAAGAAAATGATTTCAATGAAATTGATTTAAAAGAATATCAAGAAAATCTTAAACAATTAGATGAAAAATTCGAAAATCCAGCGAATACTTTAATCCGACGATCGACTAGTCTTCTTGATCGAATACCATTGAGTTTATCATTTCATAAAAATTCCAAATGGAAACAAAATGGCGTACTTATTGCACGAGGTCCTGAATTAAAGGGTCCATCTAGTATATGCATCAGTGATGATCAGATAATTTATGTTGCTGATCGTGGACATGATCGAATTATGGAATGGAAGGTCAATTCGAAACGATTTCGAACAGTTGCTGGTGATAAAAAACCAGGAAACGCACTAAATCAATTAAAAATGCCAAACGACGTGGTTATTGATAACGAAACAAATTCACTAATTATTGCTGATCTAGGAAATCGACGAATTATGCGATGGTCACTCAGTGAAAATACACAAGCCGGTGAAATTCTTATTCCGAATGTTAATTGTTCAAATTTAACTATTGATCAAGAAGGGTCGATTTATGTTTCGGATAGTTCAAAACATGAAGTTCGACGATGGAAAAAAGGTGAACAAGAAGGTACAATCGTTGCAGGTGGCAATGGACAAGGTCGTCAATTGAATCAATTGAACAATCCAACTTATTTATTTATCGATCACGAATATTCGTTATATATTACTGATAAACAGAATTATCGTATTATGAAATGGGCAAAAGATGCTAAAGAAGGAATTGTCGTCGCTGGGAATGGTAGCGCTATTCGAAATGAAATCAATCTATATGCTGAACCAAGTGGAATCTATGTCGATCGTTTCAATCAAGTTTATGTTGCTGATATAATTAAGAACCGAATTGTACGTTGGTGTGAAGATGAAAAACAAGGTTGTGTGATTTTAGCAGCTGATTCACATGCATATACAGCAGTTGATTATGACAGTATTGCGAATTTTATCTTTGACAACGAAGGAAATCTTTATGTAATTGATTATGCGAATGATCTTTTACTTAAATTTGAACTTGATTTTGATTAAATATTTCGTTTTATTGTTGTTGTTGTTGTTGTTGTTTCTTCTGAATAATGAATAAAATTTCTTCTTTTATTATTTAACCATCTAATTCGATTACATTTTTTCTTCAGTGATTCAAGATGGAAACTACGACTGTGAAATGTTTATGTTCGATATGTGAAAAACAAACACGAACTTTTATTTGTAAAGGATGTTCAAAAGAATTTTGTCGAAATGATTTTATGAAACATTTGGATTCATTCGATAAACAACTCGATCAAATAACAAACGAACATAATGAAATTGTACAGAAAATTTCATTGCATAAAACAAATCCAGATCAAAGTCCATTGTTAGACAAAATCAATAGATGGGAAGAAGAATCAATTGAGAAGATTCGACATATTGCTCAAGAGTATCGAAATAAAATACTGAAAACAACGAAACGATCGATCGATCAAGTTGAACATCAATTAGAAGACTTAGGCAAAAAGATTAAGAAAATTCGACAAGAGAATGATTTCAATGAAATTGATTTAAACCAATGTCAAGAAAAACTCAAACAATTAGAAACTCAATTAGAATCACCAGCTACTAGTTTAATTCAACGATCAACATCTTTGATTAATCAAATTCCGTTGAATTTGTCCTTGAATAAAAGTAATTTGAAGAAAAATTAGTTGGAGAAATGTTCATGGATTCGTATATTTTTAGATTCGAAATGGAAACACAACGGCATTATTATCGGAGGACATGGTAAACTAATTAATCCATGTGGTATGTGCATAACCGATGATCAAACACTTTATGTTGCCGATCGTGGACATCATCGAATCATGGAATTCAAACCGAACGCATGGCAAGGACGAGTAGTTATTGGCGGTAGAGATTTAAATCAATTACATAATCCGAACGACGTGGTTATTGATAAAGAAACAAATTCATTAATCATTGCCGATCAAGGCAATCGACGAATTCTTCGATGGTCACTCAATGAAAACACACAAGCAGGAGAAGTTCTTATTCCGAATATCAGCTGTTCAAATTTAGCTATTGATCAGGAAGGATCGATTTATGTTTCGGATAATGTTAAACACGAAGTTAGGCGATGGAAAAAAGGTGAAAAAGAAGGTATCATTGTTGCTGGTGGTAATGGACAAGGTCGTCAATTGAATCAATTAAATAAGCCAACTTATCTATTTATCGACCACGAATACTCGTTATATATTACTGATGAAGAGAATTGTCGTGTTATGAAATGGACAAAAGATGCAAAACAAGGAATTATTGTTGCTGGTAATGGAAGTGCTAGTCGAAATGGAATGAATCCGTTATCTGAACCAACTGGAATCTACGTCGATCGTTTCAATCAAGTTTATATTGCAGATTCGCATAAAAATCGAATTATACGTTGGTGTGAACGGGAAAAGCAAGGTTGTATAGTTGTGAACAGTGATGCAAAGAAAAATATAAGAGATCATTTGAATGGTCTGAGTAGTTTGATATTTGATCATGATGGAAATCTTTATGTCAATGATAATTTAAATGACCGTATAATTAAGTTCGAAATGGATTTTGATTAATTGCTGTTTTTTTTCTAAATCTTTTATTAAACTTTATTCTAATCCGTCAAATAATGCTGAATAATAAAGAAAGAGTTCTAAACTATATGAACACACAATATAAAGATAAAAAGATCATATCATATGTTCTTGAGCTTGAGCATATTCAACAACAATTAATAACGTTTGTTTACTTTTGGACTCAGTCGATACCAAAAATATAATTCAAGTATTTCCATTCGTTCAAGGTTATAACGTGTAAGAATGATTTCTCAACGGTTTTTCCTTCATAAAATAATAAGCAACCGCAAACTATTTCATTAATTCTAATGTTAATGATTATCGGGTCATATTCTTCAGGGTTTGAGCTTAAAGACTACGTAAACATACAATGGCTAACTGCTGGATAGAGAATGTAGAATAAGAAAAATAGCGTTTGTTCGACACAATCGAGTTTTGTGTCAGGAAATTTCAAGATCCTTTGACAGCACATACGATATTAAACCATTTCGACATTTTAATGGCATAAATGTCAACATTGATTTTTTAAGTAATACACCTTCGATAATCAAGACCATGCCAAATGCTATTTCGTTGATTCTAACTATCACAATAATTACATAATAGTCTGATACTTGAGGAGTCAACGACGACACGAACAACACTCAGATCTATCGATACGACTGTCTGTATTTGGTCATAATTTTGCCGCTTATGGACCGCACTATTAAGTAAACGGTCAGTATTTGCCAAAAATATTTGACACAGTAATACGGCATCGTATACGAACCGTATTGTTTGACATGGGCAGGTAACTTATTACTGGCCACAAAGCTTAAAAACTTAAATAAAAAATTTCTTTAACCATTTGCTTTGGTGTTTTTGGAAATCGAAACGTGATCGATAATCTGAAACAAAAAAAAATCATTACTTTATTTTTTCGTTTTTTTTGTCTTTGCACATCGAACCACTCTTTTATTACCATAATCAGCAATAATGATAGTTTCATTTGTTTCACCAATGTTGACCCCCCAAGGAGAAGCATTGAAAACAATTTGTTGTTGAACTTTTTTATTTCCACCGACAAGTGTAGTAGCATTTGGATTCCATTTTGAATCATCATAAAAATTTGATAATTTTACTAAGATCAAAATCTATGATATGACTTGTTCAAAGAATATTATGATGAACTTACAAGAAGCAATCTTGACGCTAATTTCCTTAATTAATGGTGATTCTTTTTTTTTATCTCAATATGTTTTTTGTGCTGTCTGTTGAATAAGCTGGATCAAATTTTGTTCCCATTGATTGATTGATTGTTTGTTTGAGTATATTTCTTTGATTTTCAATAGGATCTAATTGTTGACGAAGTTGTTTTTAAAAGTTTAATCGAACATAAAACTAAAGAAAAAGAGAAAATTATAACTAATACAGAGAAAGAAAAAAAAGCCTCGTGATCAAATTCGATAAAACAATGATAAAATGTGTTAGGTTCCTGTTCGTTTTCGACACGAGAACAACAACATCTGAATATACATAGAAGGCAGTAAAATTCTTTTCCATTTCTCTTGCGTAATCAAAAATTTATTTTCGATGGTTCAAAACAAGTACATAAAATGAAAAGTTCAAGCATTATAGAGAGCGGTAACTTCGGATGCTGTAAGTTCTCGTGCATAAACATAAAATTGATCCAATGAACCAACGAATTGACCCATATGTATCGTACCAGTATTACATACATTTGTTCCATTTAATGAATTTCCCAATGTAATTGTCATTGGTGCATTGCCTGCTTGAAAGCTATACCCACTAGTTGAATTCTGCAAGGTTCCATTGACATAAAGACGTTCACCTCCGGTAGGTGAATAGGTTCCAACAACATGTGTCCAAACATTAGCAGTGAGCATGGGTCCTGTTAATGGAACAGTCGAATTATTCCAACTATTAATTGCAATGCGTCCAGTTGATGTCAAACCCATAATAGGTAAACACCAGGCACCAGTTTGTGCGCCATCGATGCGATTACTTAAATGCATAATAGTTCCACCGGTAAGATTTGTTGGATTGATCCAAATTGCAACTGTATATGGCCAATTGCTTGTACCCAAACGTCGTAAACCTGTGATTTGAATATAAGAAAGCAAGCCTGATAATGTCAGAGCATTGTTGACTCGACCAGAACTTGTAAACAAATAATTTGTGCCAGTTCCATTGATTTTCAATGGGCCTGAATCAAGAAGTGAATTTGTATCGAACGGAAGAAAAGCAACAAGTGTAGCATCATTTAAAATTTCTGTTGCATTCTTTGCATGACCAAAATATGCAATCGAATCGAGATAACCATCGAAAAAATTATTTGGATACTCGACACCATTTGTTCCAATCGTCAAATTACTAAAATAAACAACAATAGATTCTATTCTATTTTGAGAGAATAAAACAAGAGTTTACCCTGTAGTGTCCTGATAAGGTCCTGCTGGACTACGTGACACATCTAAATAACCATTAACATAAACGAATTGAGTGCGTGTTGATATATCATAAACATAGGACTAGAAAAAGCATTTCATTACTATTAAATTATTTGTTCTCTACGCTACGTACCATATGATACCATTGATTAGTAGTTAACGTCTATGAAAAAGAAAATAATTCTAGAATCTAGTGTATGTTGAATAACTTACGATGTTTCCAGAAACGTCGTCATTGTAAAATCCAAGATAAATAGTTCGATTTCGAACGATGATATGCAACGAACGATCGGGAGTGTTCTGTTCATATTGTCCAAAAAGTGCATTATCACGGCAACCACTTCCATTGCAAAGACTCTGTGGATTTATCCATGCTTGTATCGTAAATGATGTATTTGCCATATTAAGAAATGGTGGACTACTGATTGTGATTGATTGATTTTGGCTTTTAATTAATTGAATACACGAACCAGCACCATTGTAACCTGGTGATGAAAAATTTGGATTATTTAATCCATATCCATTGAAATTATTGTAGAGATCTTGTAGAGTATTGTCAAAATTCCAGAATATTCGAACAGCTAAAAAGTCAATCGATCGATCGATCGAATATTTTTTTATAGTTACTCAATTTAAAAATACAAACGTGTCTGACAAATCGGACCAGCCCACATATTATCATCACCTGAAACAAAATATTTGCTAACACTAAAATAACTCGGTTATGATTGAGATAACTTACAAGTACATGTATCTGGAGCCGTACAATTTCCACCATTTAAGCACACCGGATTACAAACAGCTAAACGATAAAATTTCTTTCTTGCAAATACAATTGTAATTCTTACGTATTTGACAAGCATTACCCGTCCATGAACTATTGCTACTACAAGAAAATAGATATGAATATTAATCTCACATTAAGATAAATATAGTTTTATACGAACCAATTACAAACATTCGTAGCTATACATGTTCCATTATTTTGACAAGTAGGAGTACAAGTTGGTGTTGTACATGTTGCACCAGTCCTTTCAAAAACAAACAAACAAATAAGATCAACTACATAGAATTTTTTTCTCTTGTTACCATCCAGTTGCACATGTGCAAGTATTAGGTGCAGAACAACTACCTCCATTTTGACAAGCATTTGAACAATTAGCTAAATTACAAGTCGAACCATGCCAACCGTTCGAACATTGGCAAGTATTGGATGCAGTACATTGACCATTAACACATGAAGGATTACATGGAGCTATCAAAGAAAATATCAGGATCATATTACGTCATTCTCAAAAGAACACTTACACACAGTAGTTGTTGGTGTTGATACAACAAAATTCAAAATAATTGCTGGGATTAAACCAGCAGCTAATACAGCACATCCTACTAAGAGAACTAGCAGACAGCTCGGTCGGTTTGTTGACGCGACGACTGATTGACCTGATACTTCGATAAAGTGCTGCTTAGTCGGTATCGGACGTGGAAATTGTTGTTGTGTCATTGGATTCTAGTCATATGCAAATATCAAGAATTGAAAAGAAAACAAATTTTTGTCAATTTACTTTTGGAAAAACGAGTAACTTTTGCACATAAGGTGTATGACCGATGTTTGCCATTATAATCGAAATGGTTAGTAAATGTCTCGATCAGGCGACTTTTAACACTGAATAAATGCACATTAATTATGTAAAATGTTTGCATAACACTCTTACAGTAAACTAAACTGTAAAAATAGCTGCCGACAGCTAAGCAAACATTGTATCAACATTGACATTAGGAGAAAGTCATTAGTTATTCAAATTAAACGAAGAACAACAAATAGTTAATGTTGTTTTGTTTCTTTTGATGGCGATGTTTCGATCGAGAGAATATATTCTCAAAAAGTACTATGAAGAACTCTTCAGAGTTTTTGTTTCCTACCAACTAAATTCTTTATCTTTAAAAGAAAATAATATTTACAAAATATATCATAAATGATTGATGTGATTGTAGTTTATTAACTTTTGACAAAATACTGATTTCAGTCGTTATTCATTCTTCATAAGAATAAAACATGAATGAACATCCTTGTAGACGTAAAAATGTTCAATTGATAGCAATTGGTATTATTTTATTGATAGCAACATGTATTATTATTATTCTACCAATTCTATTGACAAAAGAAAGTATACAAATTGAGACAACATCACTAATTTTAACTTCGACACGTTTGACAACCGTACGAACAATAGAACATCTAAAGAATAGTACCGTTCGAAGTTGGAATCAATATGGTATTACTATTGCTGGAGGCAATGGCCAAGGAAATGAATCGAATCAATTATCAAAACCAATCGGGATCTATATCGATGATAATGACAAAAATCAAACAATATATATTGCAGATTCTGGAAATAATCGTATTATACAATGGAAATCAAATGAAAAAAATAGTCGAATTGTTGCTGCTGGAGGAAACGGAATAAATCAATTGTCAAATCCGACAGACATTGTTCTTGATAAAACAAATAAATCATTGATTATTTGTGATTCGGGTAATGCAAGAATTGTACGATGGTCAATTGAAAATTTTGACAATGAAAAAGTTATAATTTCGAATAGACATTGTTTTAGTTTAACAATTGACAATGAACGATATCTGTATGTATCAAATCCGAAAGAAAATGAGATTAGAAAATGGGCATTAGACGATCCTAACAATGCTGGAATTGTCGTTGCAGGTGGAAATGGGAGAGGAGAGAACGACAATCAACTAAATTATCCGACATTTATTTATCTCGATGAAAATTCATCTCTTTATATATCCGATCGAGATAATAAACGAATTATGAAGTGGTTCAAAAATGCAACGAAAGGTAATATCGTCGTTCAACATGTCGGCAATTTACTTTGGGATCATTTAGCTCAACCGTCGGGTATTATTATCGATCGTTTCGATCAAATGTTTACAGTCGACAGCGAAAAGAATCGTGTCGTACGTTGGAATGTTGATCTTGAAAGTAATGGCATTATTGTTGTTGGCTTTGGAAAAGGTGTCGATATACATCATTTAAATAATCCTAATGACATGTCATTCGATAAAGATGACAATATTTATATTGTTGATACAGACAATCATCGTATACAAAAATTTCAAAATTCTATCGAAAAAAACGTCTCCATCGAGTAAGCCGATGATAGAGTTTCGTTGCATGAAATTCATTTGTATAAAATGATGATGGTGAAATGTAGAGTTTGTACAATATGACTTGAGGCAAATAAGTTATAAAATAGGAACTCAATAAAAGATAACGATGCCAACTAATACTAAAATCTTGACAAGCTAATGAGAATGAAAGAATAAATTGAGGCGAAGAAAATAATTGTGGTAGCATGGTTAATAACGGTGGAATGATTAACTCACGTTTTTCAATGATTAAATTCATATAAATTCGAATAATAGTACTACGTTTTTGTTTATTCTGTTTATCTTTGGCCAAAAGTCTAATTCGTTTTTTAATAATTAATACAATTAAAATAATTGTCGAAAGAAAATTAATTACAAATGGAAGAATATAATTCAAGATATTATTTATTTGATTATAGGTACTAACAGCTATGGAATACGATGTTACACACCATGTACTATTCATTGTCAATGATGCTTTCGGATCTTCTATGGATTGATAATAAATAACTTCATTAAGATCGAAAATAAGAATACAAAGAATAATTGCAATAATAATACGTTTAGCAATTCGTGGACTTTTTAACCAAGTACCTTTAATAAACCAAGTGACATAAACTCGTTCGATAGCAACCATACCCATAAGCCAATAACTCATTCGACATAGACACGAAAGTAAATATGAAATACTTTTACAAAGAATTGTATTGATTGAATGATGAATAATAAGACCTTTCATACTGAATACAATATGAAGAAATTTACATACGAGAAGTAAAAGTGTCAATTGATTGATAATACTTCCAATACGTAGATAATGTCCAATGCCAACTGCTAACGGTTGTGGTCGATTGAATGTAACAAAACAAAGCATATTATTCATTAAACCGATAGAAAATAGAATAATTGGAATAATAATTAATGCGACAACGAAAAATCGTTGTACAATAATCGATGTTGAATGTAGATCATTGGTTAGTAGAGTTTCGATTGTAAAACTAAATAATTTCACATTGTGTTGACATATACTTCCATAGTAACATCTGGGACATAAACAGATAAAATCAGTTCGATTTTGTTGATCACCATGTAGACATTGTCCACCGGCTAAACATGGACTCGGATTACATTGATCGATTTTACGATTATATCGAAAACATTCAGCATGATGATATTGATCACATTGACAAAAGTAATCGTTATCATGAAAACAAAGAATCGATGAACATAATAAATGATATTGAAATATCATTTGTGTTTGATTGAAATTAATGGATGTAAATCGATCCTGTTCGGACAGATCGTGTAAATTGCTAAAATTCTTTGAAAATGCCAGTGATGTATTTGGACAAAAGTTAGTTTTATTGATTTCAATTGTGATATTCATTTGTCGAATATTTTTCGATGTGCTGTAGAGAAGAAAATAATTTGGCTGGTCAAGATTAACGAAGAAATTGTTTGTTGAATGAAATTGATGATAAACTTTGAGTATACCAAATGGAGGTAAATAATAATTATTATGATATATTTCAATAATATTCGATGGTAAACCTTGATAGACTCGTTTTTCTTTTAGAATTATATCAAGTGTTTGATTATGAACATCATATAATTGTATAATCGATGAAAGAATATAATTTGATTCGATAGAAAGAAATGAAAAGTTTCGAAAATCAATTTTTAATATAGCTGAATCGATTTCACAATGTTCACCAAAATATTCTTTTCTACATTGACACAGATAATCTCTTTGTGATAAAGCATCAGGATTAAAAATACATGTTCCTCGATTGTCACCACATGGATTTCGATGAACACATGTATGATTTAGATGACATGTTGGACCATATAGATCAATTGGACATAAACAAATCGATTTTGAAGATGAAAGTTGACGTTTTAGAGCGAATTTAGAACAGATTAATGATGATAAATGAATATGTTCACAATGTTTACCAAATGTTTGTTGATTACAATGACAGTAGTATGTTGATAGATTTTGAATGGAATTCATAATTGGATGACAGATACTGTTGTGAAGACAAGGATTCGATTGTTGACAAATATGTTCTTTTGGTAATACAAGAGAATTGTTTTCAAATGTTAAAATTTTAACAAATCGATATGAAGGTAAAAATGGAAATTGTATTTGATATTTCCAAATAGCAAGGAAACTGATAGGCAATCCAGTTCGAAGAATATAAGCTTCGAATTGAATATGATATTGATTTGATAATAATTTTGGTCGTTGATAAATCAAATTAAATCGATATTTTTTATTGTTTTCTTTCGAATGAATTGACAATGAATGAAAAACATGATGATCAATAATTTGATCATTTGATAATAGATAAGCAACGATTTGAAGAGCATTTGACGATAGATTTTTAAAACTAATGATAATTGTAATTCGATCACTAAAATATTGACAAAATTTCCCGTATAAACTCGGTGGACAGAAACATTTGATTTGATTTGTTCGAGGGGTGGTAATTGCTACTCCTCGTCCACAAATCCATCCTTCACGTCCTTGATTTTTATCACGATCAGGAAACAAACGATCATTTGTAATGATTTTCGAAGAATTGATATTCGTATCTGTCGATACACTCCTACTTTCCAATGATGGATATTCAATTGGATTGGTCAAGGGTTTTGAGAAATCCCACGAGTCTACACGATATGGACTTACATAATAAGATCCTACGAATATAAAACAACGAATTTATCTCTTTTCTAAACAATAATATAAATAAAGTTCTATACCTGGTTCTATTGGATTACAATAAACATTAAAGATATTCAATGGATCACATTCCTGTGGATACAATGAAATACAGGCATCGACTCCTGTCAATTGCTCACAACCTGCAGGTGTTAAAGATTTCATTTCTTCGCATAACAAATAATCGGCGTTGTTCGAACAACGATCTTTACATAAACGTTGATAAGGTATACATTCTTGATCACTACAATGAAAATCGAAGCCACGTTGTTGATAAATATTTTTCCCACAAGTTAAAGTATTTCGTTCGTCGAGTCCACCATAACAATCAATGATACCATCGCCTATTTTCGAAAGCGGAATACATGGTGGATTTGCATAAAAATCCAATGGATTATCGACATTCGCTAATAGACAACCGTACTGAATAGTTTGATCACAAAATGTAAAAAATGCACTTTTTATAATCGCTTCACTCGAATTAAAATACTCGATTATATATTCTAATTTTCTCATCACCTTTTCATTTCGAAGATTATGTTCTGACAGTGTTGGCATTATTAACAAACGAATACTATCTGACGCATCTGCACATCCCCATTGTTCAGAACGTAGAGTACTATCCACATGTATACATTGACCATTTAAACATTGATAAAAATCTCTCGGACAAATCCATTGTTTGCAAAATGATTCATCATAACCATAAGCTAAATCAAAAAACGTATCACAATATTGACGAAAGAGAATAACTTCATCGTGTCGATTGGTTAATATTGATGATGGAGAATCGATATGAGTTTTAAGAATATTACATTCATAAGTATTTTTATCTGTACATAAATGTCTTGATAATTTTGATTTCATTGGAATTATATATTCATCAGTACGATCCAAACAATCGGGAATAAAATTACCAATTGACGATGTCAATAAACATACAGATGGTGTTTGACATCGAAGACGATGTTGTTTGCCAGAAAAACATGTTTGATCAGTGGCTTCATCTTCTTCGTAAATACAATCTTGCATTCTATCACGAAGACGATGTTTTGATATACATTTCATACTATTCAAGCATAAAAATGATAATGATGGACTCGATTCGAAACAATTTTGACGTAGATCTTTTCGATTGAATAAACGACAGAAGAGAATATCTTCAGGATAAGTACGTACATATTCGGACCAGATAACATGTCCGATATTTGATTGAGCAAGTGTTCGAGAACCAATACATTTAATAGTTCCATTAAACATTATAAAATTTGGTTCTCGATGATCTTCGATTTCGCTCAGATTATAAAATGTTTGTATATATGGTAAAATAATCGGTTGTTCGGGATATTTAATCGTTCGATTAGAACATCGACGAGAAAATTTCTTCATAATTTTATTACACAGATTACTTTTATCTTGAATTAATAAACATTTTAGTACAAATCGACATTGTTCTTCCTCGTTAAGATCAGTTAAATTTTTATTAATTTGAACAGTTTGTGAACAATGACCATCGTCAAGTGTCCATCTAAGAGAATGTTTATCTTGAGAAGTATCCAATTCACAGAAAAACATCGAGAAACGAAAATTATAGCAACTGGAAAGTGGACTCATAAATTCAAATACGAATTGTCCATCGCCACAAGCAAAGTACATCGAATGTTCAATTGTTTCATCACAATTAAATCGAGAAGAAACTAACGGACACGTAGCTCCATTAGTATAATCTCGAAATATTTGTTCTTCTTTTCTATCCGAACAATCAGCTTGTCCATCGAGCCAATATTCAAGCGGTATACATGAACCATCCTCACAACGATATTCATTTTCTTCACATTCATTAAATTCGAGTTCATCACAACGATCTTCATCAAGACCGAACATACATTGTTGTTTACCATCACAAATATTTTGCCATGTTAAACATCTCAAACCAAAATAACAATCAACTAAAGTTGTATAGCATGTCATATTCGACCACAATTGACTACCATTTCGATAGAGTTTTTTCAGATAAAATTGATATTCAATTGTTCTTTCGAATGTATTCATTTCATTTGAAAATTGATATTCACAAAATTTACCAAATGTATTCAATGAACAATTGCAAATTTGTTCATTAGCTAAACTTTGATCACTAGGAAAAGAAAGGAAATTCTATTGAGATGAATATAAAAATCTATACTTTGTTTGAAGATAAGCTGCATATCGATCAGCAAGTTCAATCGATGAATTCCATAATAAAATTTCATCTTGATTTATATTCATTTCTTTTAATTGTATAAAAGTCCATTGAATTCCATTATTTTCACAAGAATTTTCTTGAAATAAACGATTCAACTCAATAGTTTCATCTGTTCGAATACAATAAGGAATTGTTTCATTATTAGCAGCTGTATGATTTGTATAATAGATACAGTCATACGATTGAATAGCTTGAGAATTCTCAGTATGAAATAATTTTAGAAAAGCAAAAGTTTTATTTGAATAAAGAAAAATCAGAAAAAGTTGGCGTTGCCAATTCATCTCTTGTTTTATTAATAAATGAATATTCTTTTAATAAAGTCATGTGCATGATAAATGCTTCAAAACGATCAATCATAGATATTTTTTATTTTTGGACAAATTAACTTTTTCGAATACTTGACTATGACAGAAACAATTCATTAAAACATAACTATTTCTTTCAAGGATCATAACTTTCTTTCGTTCTCTCTCTCACTCTTTCTTTCTCGAAACGAAATACGTCTATATAATCTTTTACAAGAAAAGAAAAACTTGAATACACATACTTCTCAATGAAGTAGTCATATTGAAAAGTTTATCGACAAAACATCAACGAGAACGAAAGAATCGTTGTAATAACTATGCAAACAAAAAATAAAATGCAATCCAATTTCTTTAGTAGAAAGAACAACAAGAAAATTATTTAATCGTTTGAGTCGGGCGGGTGTACACACAAGAAGGGAAAAAAAAACTTCTTTTTTTAAATATATAAATACATACGTATATGTGTACGTATATCGAGTAGGAAAATGTCTCAAAATTATGATTTAACTTCACGATATCGACCTCACATTCATTGGAATGATGAGAATTTTTACGAAGAAATTCGTCCATTTGCAACTGTTCGTAAACGTGCACATCGTATTTCATTAAATGCAAGTCTACCATATTATTCAAAACTAAATGTTCGACTTAATACGAATCGTTCTCAACAAGTCATAACATCAGCAACCATACAACGATTAGATTCATCATCAAATTATCGACCTGTTCAACAAACAAGATCATCAACGCATCGACCAATAAACGTACCTGTTTCATTGTCTAATGATCGACGAATTTTTTTATATATTCGTGATGGTGAAATTTTTGCTCGGTGTTAGATTTTTTTCTTATCATTTGAAAATAAACATATGCCTTTTTTTCTCTCTCGACTTACATTTTCGATTTTCATATTCGAGAGAAACAAAATAGCAAAACATGTTTCGATTGACAATTATCCTTCTATTGTTCACATTAGCTCATTCAAAACCTATTGTTGATCCACAATTTTATACATTTGCACTCTTATCTGACATTCATATCGGTGATATCGGAGCCAATGCTCTCGGTCGTGCTCGTTCAGCAGTAGCAAAAATCAATCAACTCGCAGCTAATGTCTCTGTCAATCTTCAAGCCGTTTTCATCACAGGAGATCTAACCAATTCAGCTATGCCCGATCAATACGAAACCGTTCGAGCTATTTTAAATAATTTAACTGTTCCTTATTATCCGGTGATTGGCAATCATGATCAATGGTTGTATAATTCAACATGGGAAGATCGAGCACCTGTCGGTGATCAACTCTTTGCACATATATTTCAATCTCGATTGAATCAATCGAATATCGTTAATTATCCGAATGGAACTGTTTGGAATCCAACACATAATTGTTCATCATGGTTTCAAAATTATCGTTTACAAATTCATAATAATATATTTCTTGCATTGGACTGGAATAGTCGACATCATGCTGTGGCAACATTAGGTTACAAAGGTTCGATGCCTGGTGCTGATCTATATGATTTTCCTGGTGGGACATTCAATTGGCTCGAAGAACAATTGAAAGAATTAAATCAACGAACAGAAACAATTGTTCTCTTACAACATCAACCATTTCGTGCGCCAATCTATATACCTGGAGAGATTTATGCGTTCGGTGAAGGCAAACGTTTACGTATCGAACATTTATTACTAGAACATAAGACATTGAATTACTTCGGTGTATTTGCTGGACATTTTCATATGTGGTCCGATGGAACAGCTTTTGATAATATGCCGAAATTTCGACAATTTGAAACCGATGCTTGTAAAGTTGCACAAGCAATTGCTTTAGTTACGGCGAATGTGCAAACAGGAGAAATAGTTAATATTGAAAAATTGTATGGAGATGAACCAAAAATTGAATTTGAATAAAAAAATGATTTTATTTTGAAATAACAAAACAAAAATAATAAGAAAAATACGTTTGAATTAACTCTTATAGATTATCATTCTCGTTCTCGAAGTCAATGTCTGTTGTTGCTGCTATTGCTGGAGATAAACTATACATTGGTTTATCTTGCCACATTTTACTCAAACGAAATAGAATAATTAGTAAACATAATGCAGTTAGAAGATAATATTGAAGAAGGTATTGAATTAGAGAAAAGAAAATTGTTGGAAATATTGATTCACTTAATATTGATACGAAGAAAATTAATCGAAGAAGATTTTCATTCACCGATGAAGAACGTTCAATCCAATATAAGAATAAACTTGTTACACTTGTGAGAAGAAAACTAATAGAAAATAATAATAGATGATCATAGTGTTGAAAAATATTCAATAAAGATAAACAAGATAAAAGTATAATTCGAATTAGAATCGTATAACTCAATGTAGTTATATTGATTTGATTACTTATCGAAAACCAAAGATAATGTATGAGAATATCGATTAATTGACCGAGAAAATAGGATAATTGAAGAAGTAAACTTGTAGTTTCATTTAAGTTCATTGATTTACCAAGCAGAGTTGTCAGATAAGAACAACTATATTGAATACCGAAGAGAATAAAATAAAAGCCAAGTATAGAAAAAATAGCTCTCAATGGCAAATGATCGAACTGATGATTGGCAGTATTCGATACTCGAACAAATACAAACGATAATGGATAACAACTTTTCATTTGCGGTAAATTAATTTTTTCATCATAAAATGCAAATTTCAAATAAAAAATTGCTAAAATAAAAAACACCACTGCAACCACTTTATAAACACGCTGAATATACGATTTTGAATACGCAGTGCTTTCCAAATGATCTATTGTTGTTGTTACGATTGTTGGTGATTCAGTTGTTGTTGTTATGGTTGTTGATGATTCGGTTGTTGTTGTTGTTACAGTTGTTGACGATTCGATTGTTGTTGTTGTTACGGTTGTTGACGATTCAGTTGTTGTTGTTGTTGTTGTTGTTATTGTTGTTACAGTTGTTGACGATTTAGTTGTTGTTACAGTTGTTGACGATTTAGTTGTTGTTACAGTTGTTGACGATTTAGT
>ERZ778024.1635-NODE-1635-length-25012-cov-56.374765_pt1 | contig 25012 bp, 28 predicted proteins | sample MGYA00375754_ERZ778024 | MGnify/ENA primary metagenome ERZ778024 (study PRJEB29350, sample SAMN05389827) | bioreactor metagenome | isolation source: Thiocyanate bioreactor | place: South Africa: University of Cape Town | collected 2014-02-18 ...
AGAAGAAGAAGAAGAAGAAACAAACGAGAGAATAAAACATTCGAATTTTTGGGTTTTATTGAGGTGTGTTAAAAATCAATGTCATTTTTTTTTAATGTTTACGAAGCTCCGCTCGTAACAGCTGATGATTCTTGTTGTTGATGATGATGATGATTCATCGGATCCATCATATTCGACGGACTTGATGAAACAGGATAACCACCTGGATACATCATCATCATAGGATTACGAAATTGAGACATTTGAGCATATGATCCAAAAATATCTGAACAAAGAAGAAAAGATTTCTCTTTAATTAACACAAAACGTTCATCTGCCGTTCGTTCGTACCGTGCGGTGGCGCTGGATAACCTCCACTGAATTGATAGTGCATAGCAGCAGCTGCAGCTGCATCTGGCGAATATGGTCCGAAGCAATCAGTGAATTCTGCTGGTATGGCCGCTAAACAAAAAGACACAGAGAGTTTTTTTTTTGCCGTTTGAAGTCGAAGAAAATCAAAATGTTTCTTCATTTGTTCTTCATCTGTATTATTTCACGCATTCGTGCAAATAATTAAATTTGACAGCAAAAAGGAAAGAAAAGGAGGAACAATTGTTGAAATGTCTCGATGAATTAAATAGATTATTCTCTCGAACAAATCAATCTCATTTTCAAACTATCGATATGTCAAAAATGATTTCGATCAAATTCCGAAGAGAAGAAGAAAAAAAAACTAATTGCCAAGCAAAAAGACAAAATTTGATTGATTTAATGCGTTCAATATTCATTTTTGAAAGAAAGCAGCAGAAGATAAAAATAGGATTAGCAGAAAAAAAAATGCAATACACACACGTACACAATGGTGCATAAGTCGGCGTTCTACCTTTTTGAACATGAGCTGGAAACAAAGAGAAAAATGTCAAGTTCAGTTTAGTTTTTCGATAGAAAATCAAAGCATTAGGATAGAGATGTACGTCTATGTCGAGATAGTTTCTCGTTTTATGAGTCAGACTTTTGTTGAGTTGATTTCTACTGAACGTACCCGCACGATTTGATTGATCGATCATCGGCTGAACAATACGACGTCTGGCATTGATAAACCTTTGAAAAAAAAACACATGATCATAGAACAATTTGATTTATCCAAGTAAATTTAACCTTTTTAAGATAAGAAATATACAACATATCTCCTCTAACCTCGAAAAACCTGTCAGCGGGAAGAGAAGATAAACATATTTGTTTATAATATCGCGATATCTTCGTTATGATAAATGATGTCGATTGTGTGCAAAATGTATCGAACGCGTAGCGCAAAGATATACAAACGGAGATGCGACTCGCTAATGTTTAGAAGTTAAGTTTTGTTCTTAATGTGATTTTAACGATCGCGACGATCGATTGTTGTCAACAACAACAACATCCTGCCAGATGTTTTTCTCGAACGAATAGAAGAAGAAGAAAAAAAAAGCTGAACGTGACTGATCTCATTCTTTTCATCTGCAGTTACATGTACGAAGATAATCATCACGAAAATCTCTGCGAACATCGTTTGTCTTTCATTTTCTGTTGACAGTTTAGTTAATTTGTCTATTACACTCGCGAAGTTTCTCTTTACATGCTCGATCGCGAGTATCAATGAGCGATTTGTTTATTTTATTAATTGACCATTCCTTCCATAGGCTCGATGTTGATTATATGTCAGAAATATGTGTATATATACAAGAGTTTGATCATTATTATTGCCGACGTATAGCAATAACAAACTGACAAAAGAAATCTATACGGCTAAATGGTAACAAGTCTCAAATTGTGAATAAACAAATTCATCGATTGGCTAAATTTTAGCCAATAAAACGACGGAAAAACTTACCAATTATTAACTAAAAACAGAAAAAAAACGAAAAGAATTAGATTCAATGAAAAACGAGTTTCTCAAACGAAATTACCTTGCAGAATTGTTAGACCAGTATCTTGAGCTAATTGTTTCTTTTGTTCTTCGGACGGATACGGATGCTACGAACAGATTGAATTAGTAAAATCAAAAAAGCAAAGCAAGAATGTGCGTATGCGTACTGTTAGATGTTGAAATAGCCAAGCTCGCATGATATTCGTTGCAACTTTTGGAAAGATACCACGTTTCTTTTGACGTTTTTTCGCATTATCATCCAAATCATCTTCAGGACCCGAACCAACACTATCGAAATTGTCACCTGAAAGAACGAACCGAACAGAATAGTAAATCATTCATTCTGGTTTCTTCTTTATGTTCAATTATAATCGATTGACAAGACACACCCATTTATAGTAATGCGTCTTGACAGTCGATTTGAGAAAAAGGCATTCGAAATGTGATTAGCATAGTGACAAGAGAAGAAAAATGGCTGTTAACTTTAGTAGAGAATAGTCTCCGTGTGTGTGTGTGTGTGTGTGTGTGTGAAATCAGAGATTAAGTCTCGAAGAAATGTCATGCAATAGTTAATTGAATTCATTCGACGAAATAGAAAGAAAAACATGGAAACAGATTGATAATGTTTGATGATAATTTCTACGAGTGCATATTCCTTAGTGTGTTCATGTCGAACACGAATTGAAACTAATCTCGTATACCTGTTTCACTATTGTTGTCATGTAAGCCAGGATAAGTATTATTGGTTGTAGTCATATTCATCATTGTTGATTGATTTGGAGTATTTGTATCTGACGAAGAATGTGTCGATTGTGTATCATCATTATGTAATGAATGATGAAAATGTGGTTGATGATTTAAAAGTGTCGGATGATGTCCAAGTAAATGACTTGAATAGGATGGATGTGGAGGCGGTGGTGGCGGTGCAAGCTGTTGTTGCTGTTGTTGTTGTTGTGATTGAAAATGACCTGGTGGTCCTTGAAGATGATGATGAGGATGGGCAAGATGATGCGGAGAAACAAATGGTGTTAATTGAGATGATGATGATGATCGAAGCTAAATATCAAAACAGGTGTTTGCATTATTTTCAAGCAAAAACATTCGTTTGATTTTTTATACAGATTTTGATTGATGATTAAATGGTGTTGTCGAACCATCTGGACTATGTTGATTGTAGGATGATGAACGTGATGATGTTGTCGGTGGTTGAGGTGGAAAACCCGATGGTGGTTGAGGACTTGATTGATCATCTTCTTGATCGTCGTCATCGCCGGATTTCGATGATGAAACGTTCGAATCACGCTCGTCAATCACTAAATCCATTGGCAATTTGCCTTTTAAACAAGTTATATAACGATGAGTGAAATTGTCGCATAATTCATGAACTTTTTCTAATTCAAGAAGATGAAATCGTAGAACTTGAATCGCTTGGATCATCTAAGAAGAATGTTTTGAAACAATTGAGTTTAAATTTGTCAAGTCAACAACATACCACATTGTCTAATTCAGGATTTGTGGTTATATAGTTCTGATCCTTTTGAAGCTAGAGCAAAATGAGAAACGAAAGATGATAATAAATAACCGGATATCTATTCAAAATTTATTGAGCATTGCAGACAAAAAGAAAACGATGAACAGCAGGTGCTTTTGAAAACAAAGTATTTCCGTATCTTTTCTTTTTAGATCAATGATAACGAAGAAAGAGAGAGAGAGAAAGAAAAAAAAACAAATCTGTTTGTTCAATTTGCGTGAATCTATTTTCTCCTCATTTCGACATCTCTTGTGTCTTGTTCAGATGAAAAGCTAATGACATTTTAATGATACCCTCAAGCTTATTCACCCATTTACACCATAAAACAGCAAAAAAAAGAGCTCGCTTGTTCTTTTCCTCTTCATCGTCGTTTTCTTTTTGATAAGATGATGAGCTGATTTGCTCCTGGGATCATCAACAGCACAGCACATTCCTTTATCTTAAATAAGATCAAGCTAATAAACAGCACGTGCTTACAACCATTAGTAATAACATAGATAGACGCGTAGACAAAGAATGTCGTTGTAAATTCGATGCATCAAATTAACTGACGAAGAGAAAAGTCTTTTTCTATCTTGACATAAGTACTCAATACCTCTACTTTATGTCAACTTAAATACAATATTGTTCAATCGCAGCATGACTTCTTTTTAGCTTTGCACTTAATAAGATAAGTTTTTTTTCTACTCTCTCAATCCAATTGGTAACATCTGCAAATCAATGACGTGAATTCATATACAAATATACATATTTCATTTCTATTTGCTAGATCTTATCAGAGTTTGTTCATTCAAGTATCAATCTGACAGAAATGAGTAGTGACTGAATGAGAACGAGCAAGCGAGAGAGAGAGAGAAGGTCGTAATCGTCAATATATTTTTTTCATTTATATTCTTGTTCAAGTGGCTTATCAAATGTTCATCGTGTGATAAAAGGCAAACATAGACAGTAGCTCAATAATACACTTCAATTTCATTCGTTTTCTTGTCGATAAGATCGTTTACCTGTTTGGTAAATTCAGCAATATCATCATTGAATGATTCCGATGAGCAAACATCGCCAGGTCCGCCATTCGAATCTCTCGGTGTGCAAGTTGCTAGTTCACATTTTTCGAAAATCAATGCCAATAGAGGAAACAATGGATGGCTAAAGAAAATGAAATAAACTTTGTTATCTTGAGTCATTTAATTCAACATTTTAAACTATAATTAGGTTCAAATATGAAAAGTAATCGATCTGTCCGTTCGTTCTGTTTTTTTTTTGAGTGTGCGCGTAGCTTCAAGCGATAGATTTTTGATACCTTCGTATTTCGATTACGGTCATATCGATTTACGATTTCGAATAATAATGATGATGATGGCAAAAAGAATGAAAGAACGCGAGAACCAATGATATTTGTTATCTATGAGGTCATAATCGTAATCAGTACTTCGATATAATTTTCAGCAGCCGATGAAGGAGCAGCAGGCGTAATGATCATCAATCACTGTCATACGCATGCGAGAATCGAGAAAGAAAAAGAAATTACAAGCGCAAGAATACAATCATAGTGTAACTTGCCTCGAACGGAAGAAGAAAAAAAAGAAAAGAATACCCAATGAGACGATAAGGTTAGAAATAGACAGCGAAAAAGATCTCGATTGTATGCGTATTCTTTTTCTTTCTCTTGCCTTTCCCGACGATTATTAGTTAGTCAGTGGTATGCACTGACGCACACACAAAGGCCATCCACCATCATCACTGGTACAAAATAACAACATCGACGAATAGATAGCAACCAACCGAGTGATTAGAACGAGACAGAGAACATCAAACTACTATTTTCTCGATGTTTATAAGCTACTTTAATTGCTTTTGTTTTCTTTTTTTATTGACAACTAATGGTCTTTAACTGATACATTTACATGGCGAGAGAGATACGAGTAAACATTCGACAAAAAGAAGAAAAGTCAGAGCATGAGAATAAAAGCACGCGAAGCGTGAAGATAATGATCGGTTTCGAAATTACAGCTGTGTGTGTATGTGTGTATCAATGATCGTAGAGGGAAAAAAGAAAGGACCGCAATGAAACAAAAAGAAAAGAGAAAATGTACAATATGCTCGAAGGTGATTCGGCCGAACGACTTTCTCATCATTATCATCTCAATGAGCAGATGAAATAAAAGCTGTTCATCTTCTCCTCTATCGATTAACAATATCAAATAGTAACATCGAACTAATCTATCAATCTTGACATTAGTTTAACACAATAAATTTACTATCGAAGAAAACAAAAAAGAACGAGAGAGAGAGAGAGGGGAAATTATCGATTAACCTAACTGAAATTAATTTGTTTGACATTGAAGGACAAACGAAATTCTGTTTTGTCTTACCTGTAGATTATATCTTTTTGCTGTTTGCTTTGATTATCAACGTTTAAACTGTTCGGATGATTTGTAATCGAGGATGATTCACCGATAGACGGTGGAAGAAGTGTTTGCAGATGATGAGAAACGGGCGATGAGGACGATGGTTCTTGAGGAAATGTTGTTGGATACATATTCGGATTACCATTGGGACCGTTTAATGTCGAAAAATCTCCGTTACCACTTCCGTAGTACGAATTATTTGTATCGGTGAGTAACTAGAAGCAGATTGACTGTCAAAATGAAAAATAAACTTGACATCACACAAATTACCCTTTGAGCAGCCATTGATCGACGAATTCAAGACGACATGATTAATTTATACTTGTCGATGGGTTAAGATCATCTCATTCATTAAAAAAAAACAAACAACGACACACGTTTTCTTTTTGTAGGTTACGTTTTTTCTTCTATCTATAATAAATATCTATCTTTGTCTTGCTTGTTGATTCGTAGCGTGTAATAAATACAGTTTATATCTGTCGAATTTAATAGGAATTATATGACGTGATCGATGTGTGTGATTTGATAGATTTCTGGATGTCAATCTTTATCCGTAAGCAGAAACGTCTCACCTTTTTTTTGTTGTATTTTCTCTTCTTTCTATACACTAGAGAAAAAAAATCGAAGAAGAAGAAAAAAGAAGAGGAGAAAAACAGAGGCTGTTGCGCTCACAGAAAGAGAGAAAACTAACGACGAAGCGAGCGAACACTTGTAATTACTCTTAATGTGAACGGTTACTCTCGACCAGTCAGCAAGCGAGTTGCTTTTTCTCTTTAGCTCTCGTTATATATATTTTTTCTCTCCTCTCTCTCCTCTCTCTCTTTCTCATTATAGACGTAGCAAGAGAAGAAGAAGAAGAAGAAAAAAAAGGATTTTCTTCTTTTCTTATATGTTAGTAGACGATTATATGCGTATGCGTATGCATGTGAGAACAAGCAAAAAACCGAGTGTTGGCGGGTATTGTCGACAACGAGATATAATATAAAGAAAGCGTTCGCAAGTACGAGATTGGACGAGATAAAAAAAGAAGAAAAAAGAAAACTTCTGCAAACTACTGTCGCATACAGAACATACAGAGAGAGAAAAAGAAAAGAGGAAGTAGCTCAATTCATGTTGATGTCTTACTGGAAGTTTTTTTTTTCTCTCTCTCTCTTCTTCTCGTTCTATGAATATAAAGATCTTCTAAATGAAAGCAAAACCCTGGCGTTGCCGCACATGAGCAAAGATTACGATTAACGCTTACATTTCTTCGTTTTTTTCTCTTGTTAAAATCATGATAAAATGAACCAGCACTTAGACCGAAAAAAGGGTGGAGAAGAAGAAAAAAAACAGCAATGACGTTGCCGTCGGCAGGCGAAAGGCGTGTCACATCCAATCAAAATTCAGACGAAGATTGATTGGTAAACGACGATGTGACGTGCGGCATGTCAAAAAAAGAAGATGTTGAATAAAAAAAAGAAGAAGAAGACATTGCAAGTGTCAACTCGATGAACAAGAAAAGTTGATTGGCTCTACTGCGTTCATATTGATTGCTCATCAATGAGAATGATCTGTGTGTGACATTTGATAATAAATCTTTGGACTTTTTTTCTTGTGTCTTGACATCAAGACGTAACGCAACAAAAGAATAATTCTTTCACACACATTGAAAACTTTCGCTTCTTTTGTTTCTTTTCTCATTAATGTAATAGTCTTTCGTTTTCTTTTTGACATGTGGTAAATCGATATATTGGTTGAACATCAATTTTTTTATATTCATTCAAATAAAAAAAGCGAGAAAGAGAGAAGTCAAACAATCTCATTTGCTTCTGCTCATTCATTTTTTTTGCTCAAAAGAACAGCCATAATAACAATAAAAAAAAAACCTTCTGTCTTTAGTCGTGTTGTTCGGCGGCACCGTTTGTATTCTCTCGAGAATTTCCACAACCCATCAATCTTTTGCTTGACATAGTTCGTTTGTTCAGTGTCTGCTGTAAAAAAAAGAAGAAGAAGAAACAGACGAGCATGTTTTATATACAACATATCGAGGTTCTATTTTGAATAAAATAAACGTTCTGGATCAATGAAGATCCTCGATTATGAACCGTCTTTGTTTTTATTCAAGAGCTCTTGACTTCAACAGTTAATTTTCTTATGTTTTAAGTTCATCAATGAAGCATTTATTTCGTGTTGATCGTTTTTCGCACACACACACTCTTTGCATTAATGGAATTTAACACTTCTCATAGAGTTGCAACAAGCACTTGCCTCTCGACTGATCTGTTGACACATACTTTGATCGTTTCGTCAATTTTCTGTTGTGCATCACTAGGCCATATCATGTTTGAAATAGATTCATTGATTACACGGAGAAAGAAAACCGTAAGACAAAAAGCGAGCCAAATCTTCTATTGTGTAGAGATACGAATTGAAAATTATCGCCCGGTATGCATTCTCTCGCGTTTTGATGATCTCATCATACGAGATGAAGCGAAGAAAGAAAACGGAGAAGGGGGGTGAACTTGGCCACTTTACCTTCATTTTCTATTCATTGTAATCGAGATCAACAAAAGAATATGATGATTGATAGTAGATACAGATGACAGAACACAAATGCTCGCCAATCAAGTGACCCTATGATTATTGCTATTCGATTATGCGTATACACTCGACGCTCTCACACAACACGAAAAGTGCAGAGCGGTATGTGCGGTCAACTCAATTGATTATGCATATAATTTTCTTTTCACACTCTCATATGGAACTTAAGTTCACTTGACTCTGATCATTCATTCACGCAAACAGATATTTACACGATCCATTATCGAAAAAAAACAACATAACGGACTCTGTTGTCGGCATTTCATTGAAAAAAAGACAAATCCAAGGTGTCAATCAATATAATAGGATGAGAAAGTCTCGTGTGCGCGCATGGGCGGCGACGATGGACTTGGTCTCTTTTTTGTCTGTCTCTTGTTGCTATCAGACAATGTTGAAATACGCAAATGAGCATCGGCATGTGCACGCGCGAATGCTGGTTAGACTAAGAAGGCAGTTAGTTGTCTTTGATGTGACAAATCTGATTTGGATTAATCGAAACGAATACTTCCTTTTTCTCATGAGAGATTCAAACAAGACCAACAGAAAAAAACACAAACACATATTGAAATTTTATTGTACGACCAGTTTTTTTTATCTATTAAATGATTATAAATTCAAAATCAATATTGAAAATTATTTCCCCCGATGAAATATGAGCATTCGCAAGATTAACCGAGTAAATATGTCAATCATGTTCACCTACATGTTTGTTTTCCTTTGTATGAATAATAGTAAGAGAGATTCAGTTTTAAATAGAGGCCTTATTGCGCATATTTTTTTTATTTTGTTCGTATATGTATATATGTTCAAAAGAAAACTTTTCTTTATACATAAGAATAAAGAAGATGAAAACCAGTATCTACTGCATATTATCGTTTCGTTTTCACTCTAATAGTACAAGTTATATAGATAATAGAAAAAAAAAGAAAGAAGATGTAAGTTTCCAAAAGTGAATACGTGTTTCACGACGAATTACATAAAGATAAGAGAGAAACAAAGTCGTGCTTGATGTGCGGACAAGAAACGAAAGAGAAAAAGAGAGAGAGATAAGTAGAATAGCTATGATATGGAAGTAGACAGAAAGAATATGGACCAACAAAAATATCATTATACAAATGAAAGAAATCGAGAGAAGAGAAAAAGCTGATTCTTAAAATAAAAAATCAGTTACACCTGACATTATCATGAGATGAGAAGAAAAGATGCCGATCCAAATATAAAATAAACGACAAAGCAAAAACTTAAATTGATCACAACACTGTTAGTTCCGATTTATTTTTTACTCAAGTTGGATGGATATAAAGTCACAAGAATTCGATGGCTGAGGCGTACTCGCTCGACTTGATGCAGCTGAAGACATCATCGATCCCGAACCGCCACCTTCCAAACGACTGCCAATAAAATTCAACAGATACCGTTCACGTTCTTGGCCAGTCAACGGACAATCACGAGAAACAGCTCGATGCAAGAGAACATAGAGAGTTGTACATGCAACGGACTCGTACGGCGTGCTAATCTCCAAGCTATTTGCACGTAATGCTGACGCAATGGTCGTAGCAGCAGCTGTAGCCGAAGTTGCTGATTTCGGTTTGGGTTGTGCGCATTTGTTCATTGAAAGTTCGCGAACAAGTGGTGCTACAACTGTATTCCATTTGTTTTGTAACCATCTGAAAAGAACAAGTAGAGAAAAAGATTTGCTTTTTTTGACTTTTTGTTCGTACTCGAATATGGCTTCACGTTCCATTGGACAGTCAAAGAATAGACCTGGACCGAGTAGTGCATTTTGAAGGCTCAATTTTTGCAAACATTCGTTGTAACGTTGCCAAACATTGGTTATCCATTGTAGAGTTTGTATCAGTTCATTGTCAACTGAACGATTTTCAGTTAGATTTCTAAATAAAACAACAAATTACTAATCGATTCGATTTCATTTGAAAAACTAACTTATCGATCATTCGTCTCCATAAATGTCGTTTTAATAGACCATTCCATGGAACACTATCGATTTTAAATGGTATCCATTTGAATTTCTTATAGATTTCATGTTCTGTCGACCATGTTCGCTTGCTCATCGTCAAAAAAATATGAAATACCGATGGAAAATAATAAGTTACACATGATTCTAATGAAAATACCAACGAAATGACAGTCAATTTCATCGTTTTCAAATTACTCGTGTCTTCGTCTTTGGCATAAACTAGTTGTTGACAAGCATCACTCATTGTTTCACTATTAAATAACAAATTGAGCATGTCCGTGCCCACACTATTCTGTATATTAGAAAATAGAAGTAGATGTTTAATGGATTGTTGTTCTCGTGCCCATGGACGCGTACGAAAGAAATCTAAATAGTGAAACAATCGAAATCGATTGATAAATGAAGAATTTGTGTACCGTGATGAACAAGTTCGTCGATGCAATCGTCTAAACTTGTCACGCTTTCGAATTCGAATTTAATGATTTTGAATTTTGGACTCGAGGAAAAACTAGTTGGCCGTTCGAAATATCGAACAAGATCTTCGAACAATGATTTCTTCTGCAAATGAGCTGCGCCATAGACGCCAACAAATGGATTTTGTTCGATATAATGAATGAAATTCTTCAAAGTTTGACTCGGAATAAAATAATTATAAGCTAAAGATTCCGTTGCATTCATATCGATGCCTTTCAATTGAATCGTTATCGAATCTCGTTCTCGTGCCGCTGTAAACGGCAATGGCGATTGATCATTTGGACTGTCTTGATAATGCCATTTCGTTAAACCTAAAGTTATCGTATCGATATGATTGGCCGAGCAACCGATCGATGATTTGACGTAATCAAACGGTGAATCGATCTGTGTCACGTGATCCATGAAGATTTTTACACAAGATCGTTCGAGTTCAAGCCACGATAGTTCAGGTATGAGAGTTATCGTGCCTATGGCGTAGGAATATCGATGTTCACCAGGCGATGAAACGATACGAACGAGTAAATTCAATGGTTTCAGTTGACCTATTTCAAAATCGAGAAAAATCTTTTTGAAATTCGAGAAACGATGTTGACTCGAACCTTGTTCGTTGTCGAGTGTCGATAGAACGGCAAGACATTCGTTGGATATGAATGTATGTGGATCAACTAATTGAACAAATTCTTGCATAGGAACAATTGCAAATAAACATTCGAGAAAATGCTGAAGAGAAAATTAGTTTTCATTATGAATGAACTCAATCGGATATTTACAGTATTCGAAGATCGTAAGGCTGTTTTCAGTAGACGAGAAAGATTCGACGAATCTGCTTTCAATTCTTCATGTAGAATCGATAACAAATAACCATAAGTACTCGTATGATCTAATTCAATGGCATTGAATATAAGATCGACAGGTGGCTATAAAATTCGACAAATCATTTCTTCGAATGAATTGAATCATTTATTTTACCAATAATTGACTGAGATCAACGAACAATTGTAGACATTCAAGTTCGAGAATTTCATTTAATTTCGATAGATTATTCCACGGTGTTAAACCGAGATTATTCTCGAGACACGGATCAGCACCATATTTCAGAAGATAACGAATGCATCTGAATTGAACAAAAACAAAATTCAACATTGAATTGTGTTGAGAGAGCGAAAGGTATTTTACTCGATGTGACCATTCGATGTCGAGAGATGAAGACAAGTATTTCCATCGGACATTTGAATATTCGAATTCGATCCAAGTTTGAGCAATTTCAGTAGTTGATCTTAATGAATAACCTCGATTTCTCGATGAATATTCGAAAGAAATCGACGTACCTGTCTCGCCGTGTTCAGCTGCACGGAAAAGAACCAATTCGGAATGTGAAGATGAGGAATTTAAATAATCGTTGTCGTTTATTGATAACGGATCGGCAACATCCGTCGATGATGTTAGACGATTTTCAGTAACTAAAACAAACACATTCGAAATATCGATCAATAAAATTCAGTCGAACAAATGTGTTTTAGTCAAGCAAATATCATGAGCATGTGATTAGTACGAATTTGCGAAGAAATATACACAAAAAAAAAGCATTTGAGAGATAAAATAAGAGGGTGATGTTCGATTATGTGTTTACCTGAATAAATCGTCTCTAACAGAGATCGCAGATCATCAATTTTGTGTTCTGACGAAATGCTAGTCTACAAGATGGAGACAAGAGAAAACAGAGCTGAGAAGACTGTTGTGTGTGTATGTTTTTTTTTGTTCGATTGACCAATGAGCCATGCGTTAGAAGTTGAGGGAAAAGAAAAAAGAACGGAAGCAATTACCTGTCCAGGTCGTTTCGCTGGAGCAGTTGTCGATGTTGTTGTCGTCGGTTTGACGAGTTGATGTGGGTTTTTAGTTAAACGTGGTATGCCGCCGCGTGTTCCAGCTGTCGAATTACTGATTGGGATCGATGATGTTTGGTTATTACTTGGTGATGAACGAAGATTCGATGATCCAGCTGGAGAAGGAGAAACATTGCCAATCGTTCGAGTTGGTATCGCGTTACGTTTGGCAGCTGGTGGCACAGGCGAAGGGGGAATTTCTGAAACAGTTGATTGTGTGCGATTGGTGACTGCATTTGATTTGATTGTTGTTGTGGATGTAGTACCGTTTTTACTAGATGTTGGTATGACCGTTGGACGACGGATACCGCCGTTTGATGGTTTTTCTGTGCTGGGAGGTGGTGCAGGTGGTGGAGGCGATTGACGTAGCTTCGATTGGGGCTTAGAAATGATTTCTGCTACTTCGACATCGGGCGATGAAACATTCGATTTTTTCTCTTTAACTAATAAATCGATTTCGTTTTGTAGTTGATTGATTCGTGCAGTTAAAACTTGTTTATTTTTTTCATTTTCTTCCTCTAGTTCTTTGAATTTCGCGTCACGTTGTGAATCATCATTGACATGGTTATTTGCTAATTGTTGAATTTGTTTTCTATAATGTTCAGTTTCTGCTTTTCGTTCATTGACAATAAAAACAACAAATTTCTTATGTCGTTCGTGTTCATGTTCGAGTAATTGAGTGACTTGACTTAATTGCTTTTCTAGTTCTTGACTGTAGGCTTTGGCATTGTCAAGTTCGTTTCGTAGCTGAAATTTCTCTTCTTGAACAAGTATGAATTGATTAGCAAATGTTTGTAAACGATTTTTTTCTTTTTTCTCATTTTCAAGTTCATTCGCAAGCGCAGCTATTCGATGTGCGGCATCGTCCAAGGCGATTTTCAATGTTTGAACTTGTTTTCTCTGCTGAATAATCAGTTCTTCGAGTTGAACAAGTTGTGTTTCATAGGCATTTTTCATGGGAATTTGCTCGTTGAAAATATCTTCTTTGACATATTCGCCATCGCGAAGCAAAGCTCCGTAAGGATCTGTTTGACAACTAAGACGGCCGAATCGAGCGTTTGAGAGAAGTGATTTGACTTTTTCAGACTTGAGACAAAAAAAATGAAAGCAAGTCAAACGAATGAACGATACGAGAGATTTATTTACCTTCAATGCAGCTAAGGCAATATCTTTTGCTTGAAGTTCAGCTTCAAAACGGCCTAATAATTGAATTAATTCTTCTTTTTTCAGTTCATATTTCGGATTTCTCTACAAAAGTCAAACGAAATTTGTGTGATTTCATCGTTCAATCGTTGTACTTTGAGTGTTCCGGACGCGTTCGAACGTTTCTGTTTGTTCGGCGAAGGAGTTTTTTTCTTTTCCTTCATCGGCGTTGAATTTACCGCTGCAGTAGCCATGATACGCAGTTTATTTACCTTTTACTATACATCTAGAGTAAATCAATAAAATTCAATTTTTTTGATTTAATAATAAAAAAAAACACAAAAGGAAAAATAAAAATAAATAAATTTCATTGCATCTGATTTCGATTATTTACTATCCAAACGACTTTCTCGATCCATAACTGTCTTTGTAAATGTTATTTCGTACATTGTACCACGAGGTTCGTTATGAGCTAGGACTTTACACGTAAAACCACTCGAACATAGAACACCTTCGATTATACCGGCAACGAATGATGCGCAACTTAGATTTCCTAAAAACACACAATCGTAAATCGGTTAATCAAATCGATTTGTTTACCCATTTCCTTTGGAACGGAGATGAATTTATTAACAAGACACTCACGTTCGATCAGATAGTCTAAAAAGCACGATGAAATCGAAAGGAGATTTTAATTGACATACAGATATTGGCGTTTTGAACGTGCTGTTCAAGATTATCTGCTTCACGATTGAATAAAAACTGAATCGAGAGAGAATGAAAATCAAGATCCGTTCGTTTGTCTTACTTTCCAGAAGACTTTTTGAAGGAAAACGAGCATTGGCGTCAGACGAACTTCTCGTTTGTCTTTTCCGGCACGGAGAAAATACAAATCGAGAATACGAACGCCAACATGTTGACCGAAATTCGACAATCTAAATCGAAAAATCCATTGCTTATTCTCAAAATCCGATTCAACGAAGTACCTTGTCTGCAAATCATGAATACTGTCGACACGATTCTGCGAATATTGAACCATTTCCGAGAATAATAAAGCAAATGTGCTTAAATTAGCCTGAAAAAAGGAAAATCAAATCGAGTCGTTTGAATAGAGTGATTAATCACCTCGCCTTTTGTCTTTTGTAGTGATCGATCGAGAGTCGATGCTCGAATACGCGATGATGATGATGATGACTGCATTTCAATAAATCTAAAATACAAGAACCTGTCGTGTTTTTTCCTGTTTCTCTCGTTTCACTATCGAGATTAAATTCAATGCCATGCACCACATGCGACCGTAGTAGCAATTGCAAACAAAACAAACGATCCTGGTAGGATAATACAAGACACTGTAAAATAATGATACTCCTATAGGAAAATTTTGAGAATAGAGGTCGCTATTCAGCAGATTCTTTTATTTTCGAAATTACGAACAAGAAATCAATGATGTTCGGGAGTTAGCGATGATCGAGTAACATGAAAACGTGTTCCTTCTTCGTGAGTGAGATTCGATATACGATTACTCGTCTCGGGAACTGAACATTGCCGATGAAAGCGTATCTTTTTCGTCTTTTGAAATTGTTTGTTCATTGATGTGTGACGATCGTTTTCATCGTTTATCGAAGGAGAACTTGCATCTGGCGCGTGTAATGAATACGTTCGATTCAATGTCTTTGACCACGACAGACTTTGTTCTCGAACGAATAATCGATACCATTTCGGTGGCAAAAGTTCGATAATTTCTTTGTAGAAATTCAAATGTTCTCTGTCAGTCGATGTTGGCGTACCACCAGGTTGTAAATGAAATAGACCGATGAAGGTAGGTGGTACTTCTTGACACATATCGATGAGATCGTGAATGAGTAGACGTACTTTTTCTTGACTCTCGAGAGTTAATAGATCGTAATCGGTTTTATCGAAAACATTGAGATCGTATTCTTGAGCGAATGTTTTTAAACGTAAAAGTTTTCGACGAGATTCCGTTGTTTCACCGGTTGATGACAACGGTTGGCTAGTTTCTTGATGATGTTGACTGTCATGAGAATGAACCGATCGAAATGATTTCCAATGAGTCGATTCGAAATCATCTTCTTGCAGAGTTCTATTATAATCACGTGCAACTTTAACATCATGATGAAAGAAATTCGTTATATCTTGATTCGGTTGATGCAATGGCACCACTTCTTTAATACGTAAGATGATTAATGCCATGATAATGATGCAGATTATATTGACAATAGTTAAGATCAGACTACAGCAAGCGAGAATAGCTGATTCCGAAGCGAGATTACATGAATAGAATGGTTCATAATTGTTGTTGATATATTTGTTGCAATTTAGAACGGTATTATTGAGATTGATGGATGTTGATGAGGCGGCGGCAATCGAAGAAAATGATGCGCCCAGTAATGAATAAGCAAAGAGAAGACCACAGTTAACTGCTGGCGGAAGAAGTGAAGCTAGAAAATCAATTGAAATGCTTTATTTTATTTGGAATAAATTCGAGCTACCGGAAATAGCAACACCGACTAATGAGCCTATGTGATTAGAAGAAACAACAAGAGATTATTGAGCTGAAATCGGAAGAATTTTCTACCGGTATTTCCACCTAGAACAGAAAGAGCAACACCAGCTCCGCTTGGTAGAGCAATAAGAACGCCAACCCACAATCGCTTGATATCGCCACGTGATTTCATTTCCGATGTTGGAAATGTTTCTGAACTTCCCCATTTAGTTTCAGCAAATGTTGTCAATAATCTACAACAAAAAACACAATCCTCATTCATTTAAAATCGATTTCTATTTTACCCAATAATAAAACCACAACTTGTACAAATAATCAATCCGATTAGCTCGTTTTTCAAGCCTCGTTTCCACAACGAATGTTCACGAACTGACAGACCAAACACAATGCCTAATATCGGATTCATCAACGGACTAACGAGCATACTTGCAACGATAGTTACCGTTGAGTTTTCTAATAGACCGAATGCAGCTAACATCGAAGCGAGACAAATCAAAAGAACAAAATCAAACGAAAGTACGTTTGCTGCTCGAATACTTGCAACAACTTGATGAACCATAAGACGAGCTCGAACACTCTTTTTAAAATTCGATGCATTTTCAATCGGACGTTCGGAAAGATCTTCATCTAAATGTAAGATTGGCAAAGATTGATGTTCGTCATTGATTCGTTCTTCGAAAATAATTGTCGTTGGCAAAACAAATATCTTCGTGTCATGTCTTCTACCAATGCCAAGTTTCGATAGTTCTTGTAAAGTACGATCACTAGCAAAACCGAATTCAACAGAAAATGTTACTTCATAAGTTTTTCGATCGTCGGACAAGATCCATAGAGCATCGACATGTTTATTATCCGAGAGATAAGTTTTCAATTGATCACATAAGGATTTCGGTTGCATTTGATCAGCATTTGATGGTTCAACAGTTTGAGATGTGACTGAGAGAAGATCATTTGGCAAATGAATAATAAATAACGCATGATCATTCGACATGATCGAGTTCGAAAGTATTTGACTCGATTTCTTTGTTGTTCTTTTAAATAACTCGATTCGAAGATCAAACTTTGAATGTCAATATTAACTATACAAATTTTCAATTAAAAACTTCATGTCAAAGAATATCAATGCGAACAACTTTGATGTAGATAGATTGCTGTTAGTAGGACAAAAAAAATGTATATTTTTTAGCTTATATAAACATAGTTCGAATCGATCTTCTTATACACAACTTTATTATGTGTTATTCTAAACAACCAAAAGTCGATCTAGGGCTTTTTGATTTGTTTTTTTCGTAAATCTTGATCCATCATTTGCAATAGAATTGTTGGATTATCCAAATGACGTTTAATACGTTCGACTAAATCGGACATATATTTCAATGCAACTGTTTGTTCTTCAAGCATAACTTGTTCAATAAAATGAACGGTTGGATAATCTTTATCATTATGTGCTTGTAAACGAACGTTAATCAAACTATCGTAGACTTGTTGTTCTAATTTAGCAGCTGCAAAAATCATCTTAACAAGATCATCGGTTGCAGCAATTTCATCATCGATATCGATGCTATATAAAAGTAAATCACGATTACGTGCATTATAAAAATCGATTAATTTCTTTCCGTGTTCTCGTTCTTCTTCGGCTGATTCGTAGAAGAAATTAGCAAAACCATGATAAACACCTCGTGTTGCCAAACGATGTGCAAATGTTAAATAAACATTCGATGCGAGAAATTCATTTTTAACTTGAATTTCAACGAGACTTTGAAGGCCAGCGCCAGATATTAACGGTAAAAAGCAGAGCAAAAGCAAACGACCAGGTAACATTGTCATGAGACAGATAAAACACAAGTCAACGTTATGTGAATTGAAAAATATGAAAAATGATTATTATCTTTGCTTATGTCGTTTATCAAGTTTTTCAGCCCGTTCGCAAACATTGTGCCCTGATCTTCGACCTTTCGAATCAACAGAATGAGAAACCGCTGCGAGGATTTTATTCGAACAAAAAAAAATAAATGTTAGTCTTTTTTCAAGTTTCGTTGTATTGTTGTTGTTTTTTAATAAAAAAAAGAGAGAGAAAACGTTCCTAATTTATGTGTTTTTGTCCTCATTCATTAAGTTATAATGTTATTCAACATCCAAACATCTCGAATGACGCTCATACGCGTCTAAATAGATAATATAAATGACAATACTCCTCTTTCGAGATCGTTTTTTAATGATCCCGGAAAAAGAAAGAACTAGAAGTATCATCGTTTAAAATACACGCACACACACACTGTATATAAAGGAGAAAAAATATGCGGAGGAGAGCGAGAGAAAAAAAATGAGAGAAACATTGAAATGAACAGCAAAAAAAATCGACAACCGACGCTTTCGATAAAGACGAACAAAAAAGTGTATCAGCGCTGGTCCGTTGAAATATACGTAAGTGAAATGAAACGAACATAACATTGAAAGGAAAAAAGAGAAGAAAAAAAAACATAATTTGTTTGTCAAGAGAAGGAGAGAGAAAAAAAGAAAGAGAGATATCGTGTGTGTAATGTACGATTAGATGAATGAGATTACGCGTCACAAGGAGGGATGTTGTGTTTTGGTGGGTGGATTGTTTCTATCATGATGTGCTATCCCACCAGCTGTGGTCCTGCTGACGATTATCGTTACCGTTAGCGGATTGTTGTTGGTAACGATCGTAACCTGAATTATGATTTTGTTGATCATTGGACCATGAACTGCCGTTATTCGATTGATGATTGTTGTTGTAGCCATTTGAACGGGCTCCGTTGCCGTTGCTGCCGCCTCGATTATTGCGAATTTGAGCTGGATTACGATAGTCACGAGCACCGAAACCTCCTGGTCTGAAAACATTTCAAAATTTTGTCTAATTCAACAACAAAAAACAAACAGTCGGATAACTACCGTCGATTGTTGTTGTAATTTCGTTTGGCATAATTATCTCGTTTAGCCTCTCGAGCTAAACCTTCGAGCCATTCGGGTATTTCCTGATTGGCTTCAGTCAAAATATCCAAGAGATCCATGGCGACATTTCGATTTTTTTCATTGAAAAACGACGTTGCTTGGCCCAACATGCCCGCACGGCCTGTTCGACCGATTCGATGAACATACTCGTCGATATCCGACGGTATATCGAAGTTAATAACATGTTTAACATTTCTGAAACGTTCATTTTGCAAATCGTTCGACAGAAAAACGAAAAAAAAAACATCCTACGGTATGTCGAGGCCACGTGCTGCGACGTTTGTCGCGACGAGGATCGGCGTTCGGCCGTGTTTGAACGATTTCAGCGCTTCTTCACGTTGACCTTGCGATCGGTCGCCATGAATACTGTTAACAGCGTACTGATTATTGCAGAGAAACTCTTCGAGCATATCGGCGCCTCGTTTGGTTTCGACGAAAACTAAAGTTAATGTATCTGAACAACAAAGAAAAAGTATGAAGAAAAAACAAATAACGAAGAATTGAGCGGAATTACCAGATTGAATATTCAGTAGATCGAGGAGAAACGAGCGTTTTTCGGCCTCTTCGACCCAGACGATTTTTTGAGTGATATTCTGTGAAGTCGAACCAACTCGACCGATTGTCAAGAAAACATAATCGTGGAGAAAATCTCGTGCTAATTCCTAAATAAACGCGATTCATTTGGATTCGAGCAGTGAAAAATCGACTCGTTTTACCTGAATTTGTTTGGGAAAAGTAGCCGAAAACATAAGCGTTAAACGCTGACCAGTAGGTGGCATATCTGACCGTTCAACGATCTCTCGAATTTGCGGCTGAAAACATCAAAATTTCTCTCGATCACTTCGCTCTCTTCAAATTTTACCTCAAAGCCCATGTCCAACTATTAAAAAAAAAAGGTTTAATAAAAAAAAGACGAATCGGATATTTTCTTACCATGCGATCGGCCTCATCGAGAATCAAATACCTATGAAAAAAAACCAAATATCAAAGATTTTCAAAAAAGAATCTTTATTTACCGAACATTGGCTAAACCGACACGCCCACGTTGTATTAAATCATTAAGACGACCTGGCGTGGCGACAAGAATATGCGAACCTTTTTCTAAATCTCTCGTTTGAAAGCCGATATCGGCTCCTCCATAGACAACACACGATCGAATCACCGATCGATAGGAAAACTAAAACAGAAAACAAAGTTAAACCTACGAAATCCAGCCGATTCATCGCCTACTTTTCGTGATTCATCGTAGATTTGTGAAGCTAATTCACGTGTCGGCGCCAAAACAAGACAAAGTGGATATTGCTTTCGATGATTATTCGGAGGATTGGGCACAGGACCTTCTGTGAAGATCATGTGCAAAATAGGAAGAAGAAATGCAGCTGTTTTGCCCGAGCCTTTGAACAACAACAAAAAAAAACACAATCGAAATGATTCGACACGCTCAAAATCTCACCGGTCTGAGCACACGCCATTAAATCACGTCGATTTAAGATTGTCGGTATGGCGTGACGTTGTACCGGTGTCGGCGTGCAGTAGTTCGATAGGAGAAGATTATTTCGAATGATTTCGCCGAAATTACAGTCGTCGAACTATTCAATTCATCAAAATTCAAATCAAATACTCAAACAACACTCACTGAATCTATTGGTGGGTAATCCGGATGTGATGATTCGACTGGAATATCGTTGTAAAGATCGAAATTAATGCCCGTTGGATTCGTGCCGAATAATTCTCTGAACAAGAAAAAAAACAAAGTTTCAACAAAAGAAAACAACGTGAATAACTCTCAACCTTTCGAGATTCGGATTCGGCGGCAGTGGCACCGACCAATCGACGTTCGATAAGTCAGTTGACCGGCCTCGATTGTACGAATACGAGGATCGTGGTGAATCTCGATCGTAGTTATTATTATTATTTCCTCGTTGTCGACCGTAACCTGAAGCACCATTATTATCTCGACCGTTTCGATTGTAATTATTCGCTCCGCGTTGATAACTACTCGTGCTGCTGCTGCTGCTCACGTTGGACAGCTGTCGTTCGGCGATAATCGCGTCCCAACGACTGCCGCCCGTCGGAGTCTGTTGGCCACTTTGAACACTTGAGTTTGAATTTTGACGAGAATAGGTCGGTTGAGTAGGTCGATTATCGGTTTGGTGATAATTATTTGACGTCGATTGATGATTGTTTGATTGTTGTGAAGACTGTCGAGAATAATCACCATTGTCACGATAATTACCGCCTGATTTATTATTATTATTGTTATTATTATTGTAATTTCCACTAGAAATCGAAAAAAAGAATAAGTTCTGAGTGTTTGACTGTTTTATTATTCGTACTTTTTCTCATTATTCATTCGCTTTTGTAAATGAGGAGGTCGGTAGACCTGTGACGACGATGCTGATTGTTGTTGTTGTTGGCTGTTGTTTTCAAAGGTATCGCCGCGTGTTTCTTGTTGCGACGATTTTGTATTTTGACTAGCAAATATCGACTTATCGACATTCTCATTCTATCAAACAAATCGACTTACTCATTGTTCATTGTATTTCTTATCTAGTTTTGATGTTTAATTTCGTTTTCTTGTTGTTTCTTCTTTCTTCTGGAAAGGGGAAATAAGAATTATTTTATTTTATTTCTCTAGAAAATAAATAAACAAATAAAATAAACAACAAGAATAATTTCGCGTCTAATCATCGAACAGAAGAAAAAAAAAACGAGAAAGATGCGATTTAAGGTACAAACATATGATAATGGCAAATGTTTGAACAAGTTTTCTATTCGTTCTCTTTCCTTTTTCTTCCATTCTTAGTTTGTTTATTTATTCGCCATCATCCATCTCCCCTCGTTCGTTTTTGTATCATCGTTGTCATCTGCCAATGCAACATAAGATATACTGAGAAAAAACAAAACTTACGTAAATCTGTGCGATTCTTAGGAAAATGAAACTCAACCAATTATGAATCGACGAGAGAATCTCTTCGAAAAAGTTTGTCAAAAAAAAAATAACAACATGAGAAATATCGATGAATATGCATGATAGAGGACGTTAGTTATCGACAAGAGAGAAGCAATAATATATTTTTATCAGATTTTATTTTTAAAACAGATGCGTATAAAAAATAAAATTATTCGGTTTGCTCATTGGAATTCTTAATTGGGAGCAAAGGAATTTCTTCACTTTCATTCTTCGTTATTTCGTTCTCATTTTCATTGTTCATTATTTGAGATTGTGAGAAGAGATTTAAAGGAAATATATCTTTCACATGAGTAATTGTTCGTGTTGTTGAATCGACGACATTGTATGTACTTTCATTCGATGCGATTCCTGAACGAGCCACTGGAATTACGAATTTAACATTTTTCGGTGGTGATACAATCGAAACTCTATTTTCATCGATTGAGTTCGATAAGAATTGGCTGAGTGCAGTTGTGATGACGTTATTTTCAGTACAGAATTGATATTCATTCGTATTCGAACGCTGAGAATGATTCTTCATCCGTAATCGAATGTTGCTAAACAATGGGAAATAGAGTTGTTGAATCAAGAAAAATGAGCGTACCGTTCGTCTTCTCGTTTAGTTCGAATCCAATTACTGAAAAGAACCCAATCGCCAAAGGCCATTGAAAGAATCTGAATTGATATTGCTGTTTTTTTCTTTCTGATTAGTCAACGAACAAGAAAAATTACTTGTTTTAATTCATCGAGATTGCACGCGGCTAGAACTTGTCCTGTGATATTGTTTTCAATCATATCTTGCACGTAGATTGGCACCATTGATGATTTCAAACCTTGAATATCATTTTTCAAACAATCGCCAACATCATTTACAGATAATTCGCTCAATAACGGTGATAGATCAACCTATTGACTCGAAAGTTAAGTGTTTTTTTTCTGTTTTTGGATTTACTTTGACATTTTCTTGCGCATTATTAACTGACAAAGGTTGTTCGTGATCAATCAATGGAGCTGAAGTTGACGAGACGGACGATGTTCGAATACGATTCTCACCATCGTCGTCATCGTCGTTGTTCTGTTTTTTTAAAGGAATTTGAGGATATATTCGATGTGGATTGCCTTGAGAAATGAGTTCCGATCGAGCTAGATTATATTTCGGATGGAATCCATATTTTCGTCGGGATTGAACATGATTACGCATTGGATAATTGCTAAAATAGAAATTCAATAATTAACAAAAAAATGTCAAAACAAATTCGAATTGGTTAGTCATGCAAGGCATTTTAAAATTTTACCATTCATGACAATAGTAGTGATAGAAATTTCTGAATAAAGAATAAGTAGAAAAAAAAGCAAAACAGATGAACGAATGTCGAGCTACTCACGTTGGATCACCAGGTGAATAGAATCGTGCGAGATCACTGTTACGAAAGCCTTTTTCATCCGAATTAGTCATATAAAAATACGCCGGAGATCCTAATTTCAATAATTTCTCTTTGATTTTTGAGAAAAATGAAACGAAAAGCAAACCTCGAATTAATTTATTCAAATACGGGTCAAGATTACAAGTACACGGAAGGAATTGTTTCAAATCAATTACATTCAAAACAGGTTCACCTTGTTCCAAACAAAGTTCGAATTTACGTCCACTTCGATCGAGTTCCAACAACGGATCATTGGCTATCGGAATGTACGGTTTAATTCTAAACAAAAACTCTTTTTTTTACAGAAATATGTTCAGTCAGCGAACAGACTTTTCATAGAGAATTTTTAGTGATGTATCTTCGGAATATTCTTGTTCGTGATCTTCGTAATAAACAACAATCCAGGAGATTCGATAGGACCATTGTTCGACGAGATACGACCAACAGCCAAGTCGTTTCCAACTAAATAGAACTTGATTCGCACGTAGAAGTCGACCAGACATAGCGATGATGTTGATTAATCGTTGGAGAATTCGAGGATTGATATCGAGAAAATAATCGGATTGAAGGAGTTGATTTGTTAATTCTGATGTTGTCACCTGACAAACATAAACATCTAGTTTTAAAACAAGAAAAAATACTCGAAAATCTGTGAATTTACAGGTTTTGTATTTGGTAGTGTGTCTCGTCGTTGTCGACGTCGTTGTTTCTTCGATAGTTTATGCAATGGTAATGTTTTTGCAGTTACATCAATGATCGATGTGCCGTTAGGGATTAACTAAAAACAGAAATCTGTAATTTATATCGAACACTTTCAAAAACGCACTGTCTGTCTTCGTTTGGGAAATGTATCTGCCGTTGGTGTCGTCGATTGTTTAGCTTTGCTTAGATTAATTTGCAAGTAAATCGGTAATTGAATAATCGAGATGAGATATTCATGAACATTGACATTGGTTTCAAATGTCTGATTTTGTATTGAATTCGAAGGTAATGCTATTGCTGGCACAGTCATATCTTGCATCATTTTATGTGGATCACAGATAATTAAAGTAATGAATGGATCGTTTTCTTTGGTTAGCAGAACGTGTACTTGCTGAAAAATCAACGAAATTGTTATTCAATGAGCAAAATAGAAAAGTTACATCGAGTGTTTGAAGGACACGTTGTTGTTCACAAACATCTAAACCATCGATAAGTACAACGAGACGTGTGTTAATACCGAGAAATGCTTCGACTGTTTTAATTATGTATGA
>ERZ778024.1685-NODE-1685-length-24346-cov-56.819028_pt1 | contig 24346 bp, 30 predicted proteins | sample MGYA00375754_ERZ778024 | MGnify/ENA primary metagenome ERZ778024 (study PRJEB29350, sample SAMN05389827) | bioreactor metagenome | isolation source: Thiocyanate bioreactor | place: South Africa: University of Cape Town | collected 2014-02-18 ...
TCGTTGTTTAAACAAAGATCATAAACAACGACCAACAGCGAAAGAAATTGTAGCAGAACTCGATTTCATATCCGAAAAGCTGTGTGTTGTATGCTGTGAAGCAGCGCGTGCTGTACGACTTTTGCCCTGTGGTCATAATGTACTATGTCGCGAATGTTTCCAGCAAGTTCGCCTTCGTCAGAATTCCAGTCAACCGCAGTGTATAATTTGCAAACAAGCAGTTACCGGTATACAAGAAGACAATGATGCCAGTACATTTATTAAAATTCGTTGAACTAAATAACGACATTCTATTTAGCTTTGTATTTTCAATAAATACAGCCATTTCATGTATCCAAGAATCCGCATTGTTGCGCCCTCTTCTTATTCTCGTATACTTCAGTCATCAGCCAATCAGTATATAATAAGCTATCATCATCATATCACATACATTATATTATTTTTTATTTTCGTTTTCTGCATCATATGAGTGAAGATAAAAACTGATACAATTCTCTATTTATCTTGTGTAGAATAACAAGGAAAAAGAAAACGATAGATATGAATGATCGAACAAATATATTTGCAGCAACAACAACAGCATCTAATCAACAAGAACGACCATTACGTCGACGTCATGTTTCTTTTAATGTTTTACCAATTCGTGAAGAATCAACACCAACTCCACCATCTCCAACCCCAATACTTGTCGACTATTCATCGATTCGTGAACGTAGACAATTAAATCTAAGTGACTTTCTTCATTCTGACAATCCAGTTACATTTTTTCTATTTTCATTCTTGCGTGCTATACGTTTATTTGGGAAAATATTCATTCTACCATTTATTGTCATCAAATATCTATATTTATTAATGTTACGAGTTTATGGTGTTCGACGACCAACACCTTCAACAACACCAAGTGATCTTTTCTCAATCTCTTCATCTCAATCATCAACATCGCCACAACAACGACCTATTGTTTGGATATTAACAGTAATCGATTATGTTATTGTTCAACTAGCTAGTGTCCCGGATTTAATCAGACATATAATTACTTCCATTCGTCGACATATCGATGGTACTGTTTCGAAATCATTCAATCTTATTGATTCATGTACAAGTCATCAATTAACAAACGCATATTCCATGTTTCGAAGAATATTTCTCGACAAAAATACCGATTTAAACTTGCAAACAAGAAGATAATGTTCAGTGTGTTTATTTTGTTTTGTTTATACTTTCAAAAAAAAAACAAAGCTATTATATATTTTCTTTTGTTCTCAGATTTTCTGTGTTAATGTTTTGTAGTGACTGTTAGCACCGATAAATAAACGTGTTGAACTCCATTCGTTCATTAAACGATCAAGTTCTAAAGCACCTTCATGACTAATATTTGTTTTCTCGCGAATTTCTGCAACAAAATTTCCTTGTGCTCCAAGATATATCGGTAATAAAGAAATCAATGTTAAACAATCATGTTCGATTAATTTCTTTTGATCACTCGATGATAAACCTTGGATTGAACTGATTGGTTTACAACAGAGATGATTTTCATGAATATTATTTAATGTTACTTCATCTCTACCAATTTGACAATAGGAGCAAAGAGGAAAAAAAACATGAATGAATAATCTTACGAATCTTGCATTTTTGGCATAGAATGAAAGATATTCGGGTCGGGAAAAGGACTACATTTATTACGTGTGCGTTTTGATTTTGTAGTACGAGTTTTTTTCTTTGTTGTTGTCGTCGTACGTTTTTTCTTTTTCTTCTTCTTCTTCGTTGTTTGATTTGTTGCATTGCTATTCTGTTGTTCTGTTGTAAATGAGGACATTTTTTGTACCGATGAAGTCGATTTTTGTTTCATCATTCGTAGCGGATCCTGTTCGCAAAAACATGGTAAAAGTCTGTACTGTTTCGATAGATTCGATACGGTAGTCATGAGTATCTGTTTTGAAATAGATTCAGCCGTTGATTTCCGACTGGAAGCTTTCGGCATATGATTTTTGTTTGAAAAAAATTAATATTGGAAAAAAAACTCAAGCTTATAAATTTAGCGCGCATAATTCTACGAATTTAAATTCAATTGAGAAAATACGCATATATTTAAAAAAAACACAATTACAAAAAATCACAATGTAAGTTGAATAAGCGTTATTATCATGTCTTTTGTTAAATCTCTTATTTGATCACTTGTAAAAACATCGTGACGATTGTTTTTAACAAATTCAACACATAGATCAACGACATCATTCAGTAATAAATCATCAATTCGATTGGCATCTGCCGATGTCGAAAACATGCCAGATGCAACATATAATTGTAAAACATTGGTTCTGTTAAGTGATTTCTTTAAAATTTCAAAAGCACAATCATAAATCGGACTTAAAAAGAAACCATCAGCTTTACGCATTAATTCTAAACATATTTCAGCACTCAACACTGGCTCAATTGTACCGGTAAAAGCAAAATGGAGAATTTGATAAAATGCTTCATAGGAAATATTCGAAACTGGAATCGGTTGTTTACTATCTGCTGGATATTCTTTGAATAACTCATCGAAATAATGTGATCGTTTTCTAAGAATATTTCGGTAGGATGAAATTGTTCGTTGATCATCCAGCTGGAATATAACATCAGCTAGACAATCGTCAACAAGTAATAGTTTTAGATTGGCAGTTAATTCTTTCAATGAAAGATGATTATGAGATAAATGACCGATTAATTTAATACAATCGATTTCACACCAGTTACTAGCTGCACTACAATCGATATCGAGACGGATTTGATTGATTTCGTGAGATATTCGATTTTGAAATGGAACAGAAAATATACGAGCTAAAATAATACAAAAAAAAACACAATGAATTTGCCTATATTTTCGATTTGGATTTTCATACATTGTCCTTCGACATGAGGTCTGTCGGTTTCCCAGACTGTAATCCAATCAGAATCATTTCCTATTGATGAATTTATTTAAAAACAAAGATTTTATATGACAAAGTTGTAAACATACCATTACGTGCAGATATTTTTATAACTGCACCAGGATTATATGTTTCATAAATATCGATTTGTTCGGGATAAACAGGTCGATCATATTCGACAATAATAAATTCATCATTAGCTCGATTGCCTTGTGCCCATGCACCAGTTAGATCACCTAGATTGAATTTTGACAATTTCAAATAGAGATCTTCCGAAGTAAATACAAACCATGTCGTGGATAGACTCTTGGTGGTCCAATCACTTGAGCTGCAGACCATGTGCTATCGTTGTATTGTGATGAAAAGCCAACGACACGTGCAGCCCCTGTTGTTGTTGTTTTTTTCAATAAATAATGAGGAATTTTTATGAATTAACTTACATTGTTCTTCTCGTTTCCAAACTTGTCTCGACACTGTTATTGTTTCACTCATTGAATTGGCGAATAAAATAGCAACTGCTTTTCTTCTTCGTTCGTTTTTTGTTCGATAGCTTATTTTACTTTTTGTAACATTAATTTAATTTGTTCTTGCACAATGAAGACAACATATTTCGTCAGATTATTTATTTACTTCTTCTCTTCTTGTGTCGTTTTAAAAAATACGAGCTCTATTAGTAACCGTGGTAGGAAAAGAAGAAGGAATCGTTTGAATCATTTTTCTTCTACTGCTGAATTAGATGTCACTGAAAACAAGTCGCTAGTTAACAAAGAAAATATTTTGATTGCTAGATGACGAGAACCGGTCAGAGAGGATGATGAAATGGAAGTCAGAATTATACTTCTATTTCACAATCCAGAATTGTACGTATAAAAGATAGTTATTTTCCAGTTTTTCTTTAGATTAAATCATGAGCAATCAAACAGCAACTAGTACCAGTTCGACTGCGCCGGTAGTTGAGAAACAAATCAACTTGCTTCTTGAAAAACAATAAACAAATTTTTGAATTTAGAAGTCAACATCTTCGTCTTTACAAACGGACATTCTTTCATATTTAAGTACTCATGATCAATTAAATACATGGGCATATGCTCAAGAACATAATATCGATCATCAACTTGTTGTTGGTACAATGCGTAGTATTCAATCGTTGGGTGATGTAAGAAATTCGATTTCTAGCGCATAGATAGTTGTATTTTGTAATTCAGATTATTAATATCGAACAACGACAACAAAAATCGCTTGCACCAACTGATGAAGCCAAGGGTATCATTGCAAATGGTAGTTATGAATTCAATCTTTATCAATCCATTCCAACTGACAAAGGAATTCAACAAGCTGAACTTATGGTATGATATCACTGACTTTAGTTCAGTAGCCAAATTCTATTCATATATAACGTTCGAATCTCGGTCAACACTTGTTGTTGTTACTGTTTCAGAAATTTCCAAATGCAAATATTGGCTTTGGTAAAGCGATGTCCAATGGTTGGATACAAGTTGATAAATCAGTGACACCACCGATTGTCAAACGAAAGGTAAATTAACAAACGAGTTTCGAGGTGGATGACGAGAATTTCTTCACATGATTACCAATGATTCATCAGGATTTACATCCTGATGCGGTTATCTGACACAACTTAACTCGTTTTTTTTCATTTATTTTAGACTGAAAATGCAAAAGATGAAGTACAAAATCTTCTTCGACGTATTCAAGCTTTAGAATTAACTGATTCGACTGCGAAAGAAGTTGTCGATTTAAAAAAACGAAAATTAGTCGAAGATGTGTACGAACTATGATTGATTTCGATTGTCTTTCTCATAGTTTTACGTTTTAGTGTCATCAATTATTTTATTGTAACTAAATCAGCAAATTTCTCGACCGATGTAGCCAAAGGTGAAGCTGAATTAACTGGTGAAATGTTACAAACGTAAGATCTATTTTCGAAGAGAAGACAAAAACAACCCAACATTCATAAATTTACTTTCAGTGGCTCGTGGAAAACGATCCATTTCAAAAATTATAACTTCAATGCTAAAGGCATTTTACCATCTTACGGTTGTTTACATCCTTTATTAAAAGTTCGAACTGAATATCGACAAATCTTTCTTGAAATGGGGTAGATTTTCATTTTGAGACAAAGCAAAAACTCGGAATTTATATTCTCGAAAATTTAGTTTCACTGAAATGCCAACAAACAACTACGTTGACAATAGTTTCTGGACATTCGATGTTCTTTTCACACCTCAAAAACATCCAGCACGTGATGTACAAGATACATTCTTCTTATCGGATCCAGCAATAACAACAGACTTACCTCAAGATTATCTTGAAAAGGTTAAACAAGTTCATTCGACGGGCTCATTCGGCTCGATTGGTTATCAATACGATTGGCAACTTGAAGAAGCACAGAAAAATGTTTTCCGTACACATACAACAGCTATTAGTGCACGAATGCTCTATAAATTAGCACAAGAAGTACGAAGAAAAGCGAAGTTTTGAGAACAAATCGATTTGAGAGTGTTGATTATTTAGAAACCATTCAAACCGGCGAAATATTTTTCGATTGATAAAGTCTTTCGAAATGAAAATCTTGATGCAACACATTTAGCTGAATTTTTTCAAATCGAAGGTTTAGTTGCGGATTACAATCTAACATTAGGTGATTTAATCGGCGTTCTCTATGAATTTTACCGTAAACTTGGTAAATAACCGTTTCCTTCTATGATTTCCATCGGTTTATTTGACTAAAAAAACATGTTCATAGGAATGTCAAAGCTCCGTTTCAAACCCGCTTACAATCCTTACACTGAACCCTCAATGGAGATTTTCAGTTATCACGAAGGTTTAAAACGTTGGATTGAAGTTGGTAATTCCGGCATGTTCAGACCTGAAATGTTACTTCCAATGGGCTTTCCTGAAGATGTATCCGTTATTGCTTGGGGTCTTTCACTCGAACGGTAATTCGACATTGTCATGTTTTTGTTTTCTTTTTCGATGAGACAACTCGTTTTTGTAGACCGACGATGATCATGTACGGCATCGATAACATTCGTAGTTTAGTTGGCCCTCGAGTCGATTTAGAAATGTGCCGAAATAACCCGATCTGTCGAGTTAAAGCTGCATCTGAAGAAAAACCAGCAAGCCAAACGTGAAGAGCAAACACAGTTTTTTTGTTAAAAAGTTTTATTTTTTTGTTTGGTTTCTTTTGAGTCAAAAACAAAAAAGAAGAAAGTCTAAGAGGAGGAAGAAAATAATACCGGTCTTCGCTTGTTTTTTTTCAGATGTACGCAGTCCGAGGAGGAAAATTGAATTTGAAAGGCGTTGATGAGGGTTCATCACATTCGAAAAAACGAAAGAAACACAAATCATCATCATCATCATCGACAATGAAAAAGCCTAAACAAGAAGTCGACAGTGATGTAGACGATGGCGAACAAGATTTCGTACAGTAAGTCTTTTTGTTTGAATGATTATTTTCAACGGAATTTCTTTGTTTAGACATGGTCGTTGGTGGAAAGTCACAAATTTTCATGAAATAACAGGCAATGTTGCCATTGAATTCGGTACGAATAGTTACGTTCATTCATTGGACAATGGTTTGTTTTGTGTTGGCACAACTCGACCATTTGGCGAAGGTCCCGAACAACAAGAAATTCTCACTGCTATTCGAATATCCGACAATAAAATTGCTTTGAAATCTGGTTTTGGTAAATACTTAGCGATTAATAAAAATGGTTTAGTCATTGGCCGATCAGGTTTGTTTACTTTTCTCTCTCTCTCTCTCTCTCGGTCTCATTTCTTTATTTTTTTTTCTATTCAGATGCAATTGGTGCTCGTGAACAATTCGAACCTGTTTTCGAAAACGGCAATTTAGCTCTCTCGGCTAGTAACGATAAATTCATTCGTTTCAATGAAGAAGGTGATCTTGTCGCCATGGATGACAGCGCAACCGATGCGAATTTCATTCAAATTCGATCGAATTCCGAACGTACTCAAGAACGTGATAAACGTAAAAAAGAATTGCCAGTCGAAGAACAAGGTTCCGTTCGTGACACAGAAATCAATTATGTTAAAAAATTCCAAAAATTTCAAGACAAAAAACTACGTATCAATCAAGGTGATGTGAATGAATTGGTCGAAGCGAAAAAAACAGGTGCACTTCATGAAGTTCTACTCGATCGACGAGAAAAAATGAAATCAGATCGTTATTGTAAATAAATAAAAACTAGTTGTTTTTTTTCTGTCTTGTATACGAATAAATCTAACCAAACATTTTGTTGAGAAACTTATTTTTTATTCTTTCAACCAAACAAAAGAAAATGAAAAGAAAACATATTCAGATCAAATCAATAACACAGACGTAGACATATGTGTTCTCTTCTGATGTCGATCAATCGCAAATGATATACAGAGTTGAATCGCGTTTGTCTCTTCGTGATTATGATGATTATCACAACTAAAACAAAATCAATGGAAAAAGAATAATGTTCGGTTTGAATTAATGATGATTGTGTGGTTGATTTTCTCGATTTTTATCTTGAATCAATGTGATAAAACGAGATTTTGGAACGGCATTTTCAGAATTATTAAAGTCCCAATAGAAACTATGTTCGAGCATTGATCTAACAAAAAAACAATCAATCGAAGATTGTTTTCATTATAAAAACAAATTCTACCGTAATGAAGCAACATGAGAAGAATCGGCAGGCGCTTCGGGAATCGATTCGCGACGATTATAGTTATGAAAATATTTCGTTTGACGAGATTTACTTAATAAAATCGTCCATGGAACTAAAAAGAAAAAGAAAAAATAAGCAAAACAATTCATCATAACCAAAGATTTACATTGAACAAATTTAAATATCCATAAACCTCGAATAGGTACTTTCGGTCGTGTCTCAACTTCCATATTTGTCAACCATAATGATCGTTTATTATCAATTTGTCCTAGATTATCCGGAGAACATAATCTTGAAAAAGAAAAGAAACGAACATTTTGTTCGATAAGATCAATGAAATCTACTTTTCAAATTGCATATCCATCTGTTCGAGACGTAGTTGTTCACTAATACGAATCGGTACGAGATCAGTTCGAGCCGGTTTATTAATTGCCTTTTCGAATATTTTCAACATTCGATATCTATTTATTCATCAGATTGAAAAACAAATCTTCTTTTTTTTTCTTGTTGTTGTCGAAATTACCGATCCATGAAAATCGTCGGTCGACCATTTTGATACAAAAGATTCTCGTTTGCAATGAAATAAGCATCGATGACGTAGATTGCCGTTCGTGTTCGATTGCCTCCCTGAGAACAACGAAGAAAACAAAGCTACATTTGACAATCAAATCAACGAGCAAATTACATCGCCAAAATGCTCTTGAACACGTTCAGCAAGTAACAATGTATTTGCTGGCAATTCAATTTTACATTGTGATCGTTCCAATGAAAACCAACTTTTATTTGGCTTTTGTAATTCAATAGCAAAGGCCATGTTTTTCTATATGAAAGTGTTGAGATCGAATTGATTTTCATTGAAACTTACGCCACAAGATATGATTAAAAGTGGATCGCCGAGCGCGAATACACAACGATAATCGTATAACGATTGAATTTTCTGTTCGTCGAGAATGACGTTATTGAAAGGTCTGGGCAGGTAAAATAGAAAATGTTCCATTCCACTTTCAAGCTGAATAACAACAGAAAAACGTAAAATATCAGAAGAAGAATATCAAGTAATTTACTTGAGAGAATAGATTCTGTTCAACATCATTACGCATTAGTTTCGTGAATTTCTTTCTCGGTTCATCGGGTAACTAAAAATGTAAATGTAGAATATCTGATAAAAGAAAACCATTATCAATCGAACCTCCCAATATTCAAGACATCGAGAACGAATGTCATGTTGTCGATCATCTCGCAAAATCGAATTACTAACAAATGCTCGAATTTTGCCCAAATTTCGAATTTGATTTTCCCCCAATCTAAAATCAAATTTCTTTTCTCCATCAATTCAAACTCAATCACTCACGCATCATTCGAATTTCGAATATATTCAAAAAATGTCGTTGTTTCTTTCAAGATATGCATCGGTACAATCGATTGCACATCATTCAATTCCGAATTATTGCCATATTGATTCAATGAATTATTGATATCGTACATATACGCACAAATTGACCTTCGAATTTGATCACTTCGAAGACTTTTACAGATTATATATCTAGTTTTTAGAACGAAAAGAGACAAGCGATTGATTATTGAAGAGAGAGGGAAAGTTTGTTTTTCTACCGTTCGGAATTCGCTGGTCGACTAGTGACTGGTTTGTGTATAGATATTTTCTTAAATGCTCGATACATTAAATAGATGAGTCCAATACTGAATGGAGTAAATAAATCGAATAATTTACAAACAAAATGTCCATCTAAATAGACAAATCAATGATTTCAAGAAGATTTGAAGCTTTTGTTTTGAATACCAGGACGAAGAATAGATAAAGCAGTCAGAAATTGACATAGATATAATTGTTTACTTAAAATTTCTTGAATATTTTCTTGTCCTTCAACAGAAAATCCCTACAAAATTTTCAATGATTCGACTTGTTTTTTTTGTTTCTTCAATAAGAATTGATCTCACTCCATCAGCCATAACAATATGTACACCTCGTTGCATTGTGCTTCTATATACATAAGCTTTTAATGCGTCAATATTTTCCGTTTTGAAAATATCTCCATCACCGTCGTAATCATTAACACCGTAGTATGGATCGAACATTTCCGGTGGTCCAACAAGAAATTTATGAACTTGAAAATCTGATTTGCCTTTCAAAGTAAAGCCAATGCCTGAAAAAAATCAATCCTTCGAATAAATCTTCTATTCAGTTCGATATCTGTCAGCTACCTTTAGCACGCCATTGTTTTTTCCATAGGATATATTCACTAAAACCACCAGGTCCTGCGCAAATATCAGCAAAATAAAGTGGTTCATCGGGTTGAACAAGTGAATGCTAGAAGAATGTTTCGAATAGATAATAATTTGAACGATGAAATCGAGAATTTACTCGTTCATCGGAAGTTTTAGGCTCGGTAAACATTCGTCCGAAAACAGAATCGATATTTGCCATTTTAACAGCGGCTCTATTTGTTTGGCAAATGAAATCATTTATGTAGAAGAATTTAGTTTTTGATACCGATTGAGAAATATGGATTGTCCAATAGTTTCGTAAACATTACTACGAGCACGAGCTTCTTCCATTTCTTTTTGTGGTAATTCATCGAAAACAGTCTGTTATTAGAAAACTAAAGTTTTGTCAACGATTTGTAAAAATCGATTTACTTTTCCACTTAACATAGTTTTGAGAATTTCTTCATCGCAGAATTCAATTTCATCCTCGATTACTTTCTTTTTCTAGAAAAATAAATTCAATAATTGTTCCTTTCAAAAAACAATCGATAGCATACAGGTCCAAGTGCAATCCAACCAAGCATTTCATTGAGAGACAATGGACTTTCTTCATGTGCTGCTGGTGGACACCATTGAATTTCTTCTTCGACTGGAGCCTGTGAAGATAAATTCGAGATTATGCAAAAAAGAAACATAATTGATTTACAGGATCATCACGAAAATCCCATTCAGCAGAATTGTCATTGAAATTTTGGAAGCTAAAACCAAGACCACGACGTCCTTTTTGTTTACTTTCTTCGATTAATTTCGTTGGACCTTGAGAATTAACACCAAGACCACGATTTTTATCATAACCCATTCTTTCCTAACATGAAAATATTCATTTATTTTTTGTTGTTGTTGTTGTTGTTCTCGATTGAAAACAATTCATCTTACCATCATTCTTGCAGCAACAGACGAATATTCTCCCGATGGTGGCGGGGTTGGTAATGCTGAAAAATTTTCAGTTCTCATTTTCTTTTTCGGTGTCACACCATTCGTCGGTGGAGGCGATTCTCGTTGTCTACTCATTGAATAAGTCGGATTGTAATTCATCGACATATCATTCGTTGTAATCGGATGATTGTCACTCGATGAAAAATCTTGTTCATCGTCTTCATCTTCATCATCGGCTATTCGTCTTTTAGAATGTGACATCTGAAAGATAATAGCATATCTTGTTTTATTATTTATTTTATTAATATTATCTTTGCAAAATCGAAACGGATTAAGAACCAATGAAAAATACATATTCTTGAATAAATTTTTCGAGAGAAAGAGAAACAAAAGACAAAGCAATTTATAAAAAAAATTAGTTTACATTCTTCCGTCTTCCCAATATTCATTTTCGTTAATTATAATTCCGCCTGAATGCGGTGAAAATTGTCGAAAAGAAACATTATTATTATTATTATTAATTGTCGAACGATTCGATGCAGGCATTGAATCATCTTTAACAGAAAGATTTGCTCTGATAGTGGCCGAACGAAGTAGAAGAGCTCGTGTTAATTTTTCCGATTGTTTTGTTACTGCTAATGCATGTTGATATGCATACCAACGTTGATCTGTATCAGCAACATAGAGAATCTTATTCTGTGAATCGATTCGTGCTTTGATTTTCTCCGTACGAATTAAATGAACAAGTTCATCTTCAAGTGCTTCGACTGTTGTGTTCAATTGTTTAGCCATATTTATCATACTTGCACTTTTATATGGAGAAAAATAAGTGATGATAATACGATGACGTATTTCATAGTACAATGTTTGTAAATGTGGTGCTAAGTATTGATCAAGACCAAAGATTGGCTCGTATTGAGACAAAAGTGTAAGACAAGCTGAATAAGATGTTTCGTAGAATTTCGTTAGGATGTCACGTATTGTTGGTTCTAATTCGAGATATTGTTTGGCATTTGGTGACATGAGAATCAAACGATAGATTTCCGATCGTTCGAATGTAGCTAAACTACATAGACAAACATATTGAATTAATGTTTGAGGCGAAATAAGATCTTGAAAGTTCGTTGAACAATGTTCAAACGAAACCGAAAGTAAATGTCGTGTTGCTAATTTATATCGTTTGGTTGCTAATTCCGCTATGCCAGCGTACACTTTCAAACGTGATGTTAACAATGCATCGGATCCAATAACTGAATAACTGCTGCCTGCAGTTTCCGTTGATGGTGTTGATGGTGTTCCGGATTTAGCTGCCGATTCAAGACTTTCAAAGGATTGTTCAGCTTTGTTTACATAGGATAAAACATTGGACCAATTTTGTAAATAGAATGATGCTTTAATAACGTTCATGCACATTGTTATCATGTGTCGAGGCGTGACACAATAGTCACGTGAACGAACATAACAACGAAGTGCATTGAAAAAATCTCCGGCATCGAGATAATGGTCGCCGAGATCGTCGTTTCCACGACGAATCGAGTCTTTTATTGAATTGGTTCGAAAATTTCGAAGATCATTATCGAGTCTTTCTAATTTCTGAACGAAATTGCGTTGTGTTTGCTCTTGCCATGTTAAATCAAACTCATTTGGTAATGGAATATTTTGTTTCTTGATTTCATCTAAAATCTAAATTTTTCATTCAACGAATAAAATCAAACTCGAAAACATTCGAAATTCTATACTTGTTTATAAAGTGTAACAAAATGTGTCTCTTGTATATACCGAAGGGAGGCTAAGAGAGCATCCTGTTGTAATGCTGTACAATGCTGAGCAACATAGATCAAACGATAGACGCGCATAAGACCGTTGTAAGATGATGTTATTGTTTCAAGATCGAAACCTGTTTTTGATATATCAACTTGATAGTTGGAATTGGTGATATTTGGAATATTTGCTTCTGTTTCCATCGGCAGATTATTATTTACAGTTGATGAGCTCATCTAAAAGAATAAAAACTAAACTAAATGTTTATTGTTCAATCCAAGATTGAATTAATTTGATTAATTCATTCTCTTTATCAGTAAAACAATGATCAGCATCGGAGACAATGATCATTTCTGTTTTTAAAGTATTTTTTAATTGATCATTGAAGAGATCAATATCATCACCGGGTATAACTGTATCTTGATCACCCCAAAGATTTAAAACTTTAGCATTTCGAATTTGATTAATTCGATCAAGATTGAGAGCTTTGCGTCGTTCTATGCTTTCTTTTGTTACACGAAATTCTCCTTGAGATCCATTTCGTATAAGAAATGAGCCATTTTGATCTAATTCATCTAATTGTTTCTTGGAAAAACGTTCGGTTATTCCACGTTCGAGCCGGTAACGTCCGGCAACATTGATAATATACGGTACATCGTCATAAAACAAAGCATAAAGTAGAACAGTTGTACCCGAACGTGAATGTCCGATAAGTGCTCGAACGAAATAGTTTTCCGGTTGATTACGAAGATATTCGACAATAGATCGAAGATCTATTCGAGCTTCATCTTCATAACCTCCGTAATCCCAATCTTCACGACCAGTCGATTCGCCACAACCATGAAAATCAAATCGAACCGAATGATACTGATGTATGTCACGAGATAATTGAGGAAGAAAAACTGAATTTTTCTCGGCCATATAACCGTGACAAAGAACAAGAACATGCTGACGATTTTGATCATCGATATATGGATTTGTTTTTCGATTAAAAATACAAGATAATTTATGTTGACGTGACGTTAGCACTGTAAATGGTTCTTCGACGTAATCTGTCATTTTTGAATCACTATAAAAAAAATTAATAAATGTGTTTTCGGCTTGTCTTTCTTAAATATGATAAAAGACAAGAAATAACACACGGTTATTTTTTCCCTATTTCATTTTATTTATTGAGTCATTGCTTCTTTCATAATGATTGGAGAATGGTAAATTCATACAGAGGATTTGTCATAGATGTCCCTACATATTTCATATATCATCTTCTAACTTCTATAATGTGTCTTTTTATATTTTTTTTATTGTTTAGTCGAACTATGAACTATGATTTAATTGCAAGTGGTTTTTCAGTAGAAGGAAATATTAAATTAGCTAAATAACAGAAATAATTTAATTGATTATGATCCAATAATAACAGTTTAACAAAGTTGTTTAATATTCGATGTTGAATTCTTCTTTTACTTAGCAAGCTCTTTTTTCCACGAACCGCCAAGTGATTTATAGTTTATTCAACACCCTCACCCTCAAGATCTCCTAAATCTTATATTGATCTAGATATTGTTATAGAGAAGAAATATATCTTTGAAAAAACTATTATTCGCAAATAAACAGTATGATATGAGAGAGAGAAAATAAATAATCTTTTAATCATTGTAAACAAAACTTTGCAAGACAATAAAAAGTAATCACAATTAAATAAACAATAAAGTCTTTCATCTACGGTGTAGAGCATTTGCTAAAATACCAGTGGTGCCTCCTTGAATAAAAATCTTCATTGTTTTAGTCACAAATTGTCGAACACATATGAGCAGTATTCGATCCTAGAATAATGAAATCAGAATTTTTAGAAGAAAATAACGAGTTTATCAGGAGTTTTTGATAGTATGTTTTTCCGCATGTCAACTCACTATGGTTTACAACATAGAACCTGGTCCTTGTCGTCAATTACTCACGCCCTTCCTTCTTCTCTTTAAAACAGAGTAAATGTATACTCACTAGTAACAAAGTATCGTAATACACGCTTATCCGATCCTGAATTATAGTTCTTTTGTTTTAACGAAATAAGATTTTGTTGTTGATAAAAATGAGTTAAATAGTGATGATAATGAATAATCTAAGAAAAAAAAGAACATATTCAAACATCAATTTAAAATCAAATAATATTCAAATAGGCGAAACATCTCTTTAAAAAAGTAAATACATCGATTCAGAGCACAGAGTAAAAGGTGATGCTTTTTCTTAATTAGTATTTTCAAACTCTTCGATCGCTTATTAAAAAAAACACTTACGGTGGTTGAAATGGTGATTAATAGGATGATGACAACCTCGACATTTCATTTCTCCATTGCTGTCGTCGAAAAAATTAGGATTATTTAAAAGGTCCTGTAATCGCAACGTACACATTGAGTTGGTAGTTGAACAATCACTGCAATAATTATTCCATATTTTGCTTTAAAGTATAAAAAAAAGTAATGGCATTAATTGGTATTAAAGCCATATTGATTTGTGATTCGTTCATACTCACACACTAATACGCCAATCAAAATTATTAGTAAGCGTCGCGGAATGACCGCCATCTATACAGAAAATGAGAGCAAATATCGAATTCGTCAGTATTCTCCAATGAAATACAAACATAACGATTGATATTTTATGTGTATGTATGTTGTTTTCCATCAAAATATTATACATACACATGTTAAATATCTAGAAAATTAATAATAGATATTTGAAATAGTGTCTTCTCGTTTTAGCATTACATTTATTAGCATTTATTGCGCAAGAATTATCTTATGTAATTTCTCGTTATAAATCAATGGTCTATGCTTACTTTGCTATCTAAAATACATATTCATCCTTCTTCCCAGTGTCTAACCCGTCCGTTAGTTATTAGTTTAAATATTCTACCATCAGTTCGTCAATTTCATCAAAGTATAAATCAATATCTCTTCAATCTTCATACATGGAAACTGACGCATCAACCTCGTGAGCCAACTCTTCATTGGAATCCTCGTTTTCGCCAACAACAACAACAACAACAATTACAAATCGATACAGAAGAAACAAATCAATCGAACGAAAATTGGGACTCATGGTTTGAAAAACATCAATCACCGACACTTCTGCCATTTCCATCACAAATCAATCTTCTCTCTGAAAATAAAATCTACTTTCTAAATACACCATCAACCGGTCTCATGCCCAAACGGTCAATTGAATCTTCATCTAATCTTGACATTTCACATAAACGTGAGAAATACGTTCAGACAGAAGTCCATCTTCCAAAACGTTCTTGGTCACATACGAACTACGAAGAACATATCTCTCGAAGTCGTTTTCATCATTTCAATTTTCACGTTATTAGTTACAACATTCTCGCTCAAAAACTCATCGAAGACAATCCATTTCTCTACGATGATTGTTCCGAAACTAATCTTTCATGGAATCGACGAAAAACACGTTTATTTAAAGAACTACTAAAACAAAATGCAGATGTAATTATGCGATTTTCTTTCTGATTTTTCCGAGATCAACTTTTGAGTTTATCTAGATTATTTGTTTACAAGAAATGCAAAGTGAACATTACAGAAATGATTTTCAACCGAAAATGAACGAATACGGTTACGATTCGATTTACATCAAACGATCGGGTGATAAGACCGACGGTTGTTGTTTGTTCTTTCGAAAAGATCGACTGAAATTAGTCGATAGAAAAACAGTGCCATTCTATCGACAAGATATTGCACTTCTCGATCGGTATACTAACTTGTTTTGTTTTAACCACAGATCTGTACTTGTTTTTTTTCAGTGATAATTGCGGTTTAATCGCTGTTTTTCAACCGAAAACTCGACATGCCGCATCCGACGATCTTTTTTGCGTTGCCACAACTCATTTACTCTTCTCTCCTAAACGTGGCGACATTAAACTCGCACAAATTCAATATTTTCTCGCTGAAATCGATCGTCTATCACGAAAACATTCGACCACGAACAACTACCATCCGATTATTATCTGCGGCGATCTCAATGCTCAACCACGATCGCCTCTCTCTCGATTTCTCATCGACGGACACATCAAATACGATATCTACCGTTCAATCGAAATCTCCGGTCAAATTCCTCAATCAATCGTTCGCAATCGTTTTTCTCTTCAACTTCCGTCGAGCGAACTTCTTCCCTCGTCATTCGTCACATCGAATTGTTCGTTTCCACAGTCGATTGTCCAACAGCAGCATTCATCAGCTGTGTTAACTCACAACAAACACTTTCGTTCGGTCTACGATCTCGACGAGCCAACCGACGTGACAACTTGTATAAATAATGAGAAGAACTTCGTCGATTATATTTTCTATACCCGACAGGAATGTGATCGACATCGGCTGAATCTGTTGAGTCGTTTGGATTTGTACAAGCAGAATCAAATGTTTAATGTTCATCTGCCGAATCAGCAGTTTCCGTCGGATCATTTTCTTTTAGCAGCGAGATTTGCATTGAAATTAAACGCGAAAAAACATTGATTGAATCGATAAAAACAAAAGAGAAAATAGTTGATGTCTGTTCTGTTTGTTTCTGCATTTTATAGATGACAGGTGTTGAGGAATTTGTTGAAAAATGTCGAGATTTAATTGAAATCGAACGAGAAGAAGAAATTAATCAATCGACGTGAGATTTGTTTTTCGAAATTATCATATTTTTATCTATCTTATTGTTGTTGTTGTTGTTGTGATCGATAGAGAAGCTTTGAAAGGTCAATCAACAAAACGTCTTGCTCAACGAGGTCTTTGCCTAACACGTTTACGTTTTCAATATACATATACTGGATTATATGGCCGAACGATTCTTGTTTTCGAAGGCGAATCTCTTTCGCGTGCACAAACATTTGGGCCAGGTTTTTGTCTATTTACAAAAATTGACTTTCAATAGTAAACTTTTTCAGGTGATATCGCTGGTATTTATCAGCAAGGACAATCACTTGAGGAGGAAAATATCTTAGCTCGTGGTTTAATCTTTCGTCTAACAGCAAACACAATTCATGTTACTCTCGAAGAAACCGAAGACGAACAATTCAATTCTCTCGGTGAGACTTGTCAATTCATGATTATCAAAATGGCAAATGACATTACCTATCGACGATTAAAACAGTAGAGCTACTAAAAATCTTTCAAACAAAAAGAAAATTGTATTTTTGTTTAAAGTTGTTTGACTCTGATGGAAAAACAACGACGAGGCATCGCACATCATTTGCTTGACATTGCGTTCGACGATGCCGAGCCGATTCCATCGAATTTCTCGCCGGCGAACGGGCCATCTCAATGGTTCAATGAAAATCTCGATGAATCTCAACGAGAAGCCGTCGGTTTCGCGTTGGCTTCTCGGGATATCTCGATTATTCACGGACCGCCCGGTACCGGGAAAACAACGACGATTGTCGAATACATTCTGCAAGAAACTTTGAAACGTGATGCGAAGATTCTTTGCTGTGCACCGTCGAATATCGCTGTCGACAATCTTGTCGAGCGTCTCGGACGGAAAAAACAACTGAAATTGATTCGACTTGGTCATCCGGCGCGGTTACTCGAGTCGATTCAGCGGTTTTCTTTGGAATCTGTAGTGATGGAAAATTATCAAGACGTGAAAAACGCATTGCGTGAAGATTTAAATCAATGTTTTGTAGGAACGAAATTGTTTTTCGAATGAAAAAGAAAACGGGATATTTTTAGAATAAATTACGTAAATCATCGACAGATCGAGCCGAACGCGACCGATTGAAACGCGAAATCAAACATCTACGAAAAGACATTCGAATCTACGAAGAAAAAGCCAGTCGCGAGGCCATGCAGTCTGTCAATGTTGTTCTTTGTACATTAACATCAGCAACTGACGACAGTCCTTTGAAATTACTTCCACCAAATCATTTCGATTTAGTCGTCATTGACGAATGCTCACAAGTAATTATATTCGAAATCATCGATGATCTCATTGTTCTGCTATAGACTCTCGAAGTTGCCTGCTGGCTTGCGTTACTTCGTGCCTCGAAATGTGTTCTAGCTGGCGATCATTTGCAATTGCCACCGACGATTTTAAGTGAAAAAGCGGCACGTGATGGTCTAGCTATCACATTAATGCAAAGAATGATTGAAAAACATGGTGATAAAGTAAAAAAAAAACAAGAGCGAGTGTTTGATGAATTAATCGATTAAATCTGTAGATAACACGGATGTTGACAGTTCAATATCGAATGAATGAAGCGATTATGAATTGGTCATCGAATGAATTCTATCACGGGAAATTAGTTGCTGATCAATCAGTCAAATCTCATTTGTTAAAAGATCTTTCGAATATTTGCAAACGTGAAAACGAAGATGAAATACACGATGAAAATCTCTCTCAAATACCTTTGTTTCTTATCGATACAACTGGGTATGATATGCCTGAAGTTTGCTATGACGATGAGAATTCTCGTGGAAATGAAGGCGAAGCCGCACTTGTGAGTGTACATGTCGAAGAATTAGTTCAGAATTACGGCGTATCCATCGATCAAATCGGTGTGATTACACCGTATAATATGCAAGTGCAATTGTTAAGACAAAAACTATTGACAAAATATCCGACATTGGAAATTAAATCTGTGGATGGTTTTCAAGGACGAGAGAAAGAAGTTATTATTATTTCGATGGTTCGATCGAACCTTCGTGGTGAAGTCGGATTTCTGTCCGATTCTCGGAGAATTAACGTGGCGATAACACGTGCACGTCGACATTTATGTGTCATTTGTAATGTTCAGACGGTGACTCACGATCCGTTTATTAAACGTTTGATTGATTATATGGAGGAAAATGGACAAGTTCGTTCGGCATTCGAATTTGTCGAAGATCAAAGTTTTTTTCAAACAGCAATTGCAGCAAAACAATCGACGGCAAAGCCCAAACAACCGAAGCAACAACCGAAAAAACCAAAACAACAACAAACGACTCAGCGATCAGAAGCGACGAACACTCTCGAAACTGTGCTCACAAATGTTCTTGATAAACGTATTCGAGAATTTCTCGACGATCCAAATGTTCAGCAACTACAATTCGAAGACGGCCTGTCGCCATTCGGCAGACGTTATGTTCATGAAGTACGAGCATTTCAAAAAATCATTTGATTGAATTTTTTGTTATTTTCGAATTTAGCTTGCAGAAAAACATAATTTGCAACATGTGAGCGAAGGTGTTGGCGATCAACGACATATCACTGTGATGAAAACTAAACCAGTTGAAATCGAGACGAAAGAAGAACCTGTTGTAGCTGAACAATTCAACGAACAATTTCGTTCGTTTTCTCTATTAGAAGAACAAGAAACTATCAAACCAGGAAAAAAGAAAAAATCAAAATCAACTAATAAAACTCAAGAAGAATCCGTCACTTCCACTGAAACAACCGAGGAAAAAGCATCAAACTCTGTTGTAACACCACCGCCAGTTCTCGAGCCTGTCAATCTTTGTCGTTATTGTCACAAAGACATTCCGCAACAAAACTTTCAGTTACACGAAATCTACTGTCAACGAATGCATCCAGTAGCATCGGTTTCGACAACAAACGAATCGTCTGTCGAAGCCAAACCTTCGACTAAACTAAACATCGCTTCCGAACGTCCGAAAACTGTCAAGAAAAAACAAGATAAAATCTCAGCAATGAGCGACGATGCATCATTCGACGAACTACTCGAAGCTGCTCGACAACAGGACAATATTTGTCAAGCACAACGATGCAAAGCAAAAATAACTCTACTCGGACAACTTTGTTCGTATTGTAATCGTCGATATTGTCTTGAACATTCAATGCCCGAGGTACACGGCTGTGGATATCAAGCAAGAAAAGATATCCGACAAACACACATAGTAACACATTCCAATCTTAAACCTGTTTACGAAAATTCATCAATCAGCAAAGATAAACGACCGTATTTGGAAAGGAAATTACAGGATAAAATCGCATCGAAAGAAACTCAACGGAAGAGAAAAGAAAAATAATTGTTCTTTCTTTCTTTTTTTTTTATTATTTACTTTTCCTTTTATTACTCTTTAATAAAATTGTAAAGATTTCGATTAGGACAAATTTGGTTATTTTTGTGAACTCGACGAATGACACTCAACTAAAATATTGATATTGATTGAGTTAGAAATTGAAAAGATTTCAAAGATCAATGCCGATCGTACTTAGTCAACTCAACAAGCGCTAACGTTTGAACATCGATCGATAACAATGAAAATATACGTATCGAACAAAACAAAACTCGGCTAATTCTTAATCCAAAATGACGTTTATTCTCAAAACTGTTCATAGACGATTAATTGAGAATTAACGTCAAAATTAATAAAAAAAACAAAGATCCGTTGAATCATTCATGTCTTAAATAACTTGTCGATTTAATTTTCATTACTACGCAGTAGTATTCGATTGGTTTCGATTTTTTTTCTCACAAATATAAATCGTATTTAAATCTGGTCTCTTGAGATCTCAATACAATAATAAAGTTAATCGATCACCCGTATAAATAGAAACGTTTTACTAGAAAACTGAGATTCTATTTATTGTTCTGTTAGTTTCTGCGAATAGATTCAATCCAATAAATGAACAATATTTATGAGAAAATGTGCGTAAGAAGAAACACATGTTATACTTAAAAAGGCCTAAAATATATTTCTGAGAAAACGAGAAGAGAACAAGCAGAAGAAAATGCTTGCGGACAAAAGAATAGAGGAAAAAATATATAGCAATCAAATAAATGCATTATAACTAAATCGTACTTATTTAATTATCGTAAAAGAAATTCGAAAAGAAAACGTAGATATATTCTTGTAGGAAATATGATAAATAATTGCACGAGAATTGAATTATTCAACTTAAAATGATCTTCATCTGAAATTCCAATGAGATTCAATTTGACTTCGAATGTAAAGAAACAACAACGAGACAGATTCAGGTTATTATAATTGTTTCTCTCAAGAGAGAACAATTGCAAAATAAAAGCAACCACGCATTTTTCTTTCAAATTACATTCTTGTTATTTATTTATTTATGAACGATATAATTGAACTTTTGAGTTTTCACGTACTTTTTGCACGTCATTCTTCGTGGATATCAATAATTTCAACTGACTTTATATGAGTTCGAAGGAAAAAAACAAAGAAAGTCAAATGTATTTAATAATGCGTGGTCGAATAAAGAATCTACTCAATAGACGAAGAGACCATGAATAATTAACTTCACTAAATTTGTATAAATTATAAATTTTTATTATTTTATGTAACTATATGTATATAAATATGTGTTTTTCTTTTATCCAACAAAAAAAAATATGACTAGACACCACATAAAGACGAACATAAAGAAAAAGAAGAAGAAGAAATAATACTGTGTCTTATGCCACTATACTTTTGTTCTCTCGGTTAGTTATTATTAATTTGTCTTTAATAAAATAAGAAAGAAAAAGCCTCTCTAAATCTTTAATCATTTATCTTATCACTTCGATTCTTCTATTCGTATTGGCGTTTTTAAGATTTGCCATTGTGCATTCAGCGATTCGCCGGATAAAATCGTTGACCAATAGATATTCTCAGGACAAACAAATCCTTTCGTCATATTTGTTATAGCCGGACCGAATATGATCGAACCAAGTTGTTCTTTATACGATAATGATTCATGTACAATACGTAATTCGATCATAACTTCTTGTGCTATATCACGACGTAATTCAAAGACAAGTTCTTCATGAAATGTTGGACAATCGGATGAACGTTGTACGCTTGTTTTTTTACGTTTGATTTTTTTACCATTTCGATCGAATAAAGTAACTTTAACACAAGCTTCTGAACGAACAAAACAAAAACAAAAATGAAAATAGATTTCAAGATATTTTTCTTGCCTGGATAAGGTTTATTTTCGATTGAAAGAGGTCGTAGATTTTTTGCTTCGAGAACAACAACAGCTAATTTAGCAGCACTTTGTAAATAAGATAAAGATACAAGTAAATCGCCTAGATCAGGATCCTAGAGAAAAGAAAATGATGCCGTTTTTTTAGTTCTTGTTTCATCCGAAATAAACTATCATCGAACTTGAATGAGTGACGAAGGATCACACTCATCTAATGGTTTCTTTAATGAAATTTCTTCCGCATCATTTAATCCGGCAAGATCGTATTTAACTGTCGCAATGCGAATATCTTTATAAGCTGGTTTAGTTGTGCCAACTCTATATAAGAGTATTTCAATTGAATGATTATTTAATTGTTCCAATGTTAATTCAAAATCATTTAATTGTTTCGCATCGAATAGATACGATGTTTGTGAACGTGAACATCGAACGATTTTCGTTTGAAATAGACTACGTTTCTCTGGATACAATCGAAAACGGCAATAGAAAGCTATGGAATCACCATTACTAGTATTCGTATTATTTGACGATGATGTATTGGAATTGAGATTCGAATTAATTAGAAAATTATCCAGTATCTGTAGATTTTCGAATGCTAAACTTTCGACAAATACATGTTCACCATTTCGATCATAACTGATTTGAATTTGTGCGAGAGCTCGATCTGTAATATCTTCAACAGCCGGATTAGCAACAGCAGCTGCTTTCTTCAATTGAAATACAAGAGAGAGAGAGAAAGAAAAACGTGTCGTTAAACATATTCATTTAATTTGAAAAATTAACTTACAGCAGCAGCTGATGCATATAAAGCTTGTTGTAATTCTTTAGGATCAATGGGATCGAACATCGATGGACGTCGTCCTCTTGTTGGCAGTGACATTTTTCTGTCCGATGACTGATTTGGTACAGTTTCACCTGCTGGTGAAATGTCTTTCATAACATTATGTGATGGTGAATTGTTCGATTGTATGCTAACACGTGGCGAAGATGATTGCGGTCCAAAAGCAAATGGTGTCGGCGGTGTGCCTAGATCAAATGAAAATAAGACATATATATATTGAGAGAAAAGTTTCCGATTTTTTATGTCCGATTCAGTCATGAGTGCTACGCAAATTTTATTAGTAGTGACAAAAAAGAAAAAGCAAAGGAGAAATATGAAGAAAATGAAGAAGAAGAAGAAGAAGAAAAGCGAGAGAAAAAAAGAACTTGATGAGCTTTCCTCGTTGCTACTGTTGACAACGTCGTCGTCGTCGTCATTCGTTGTCGTTCTTCTGTTCGATTCATTCTTAGAACATCCAATATTTAATGAAATGAAGACGCATACGAGAGCATATACATTCACACAAGAAAAGTAATGTGTGATGTAGTATAGATCGTCGTGAATAAATATATATATATATAGTATATTGTGTGCTTCGGATTTATTTATTCTCTCATATGTCAGAACGCCAACTATTTATAAATAAATATAGATAGAAACAACAATTCTCAATGAATAATCAAATATGATTGTCTACTGTCATTCCGCCTCTTATATGCATACATATAAATTCTATCTGATTATAAATGTAAGTGGTACTATACATCAATAATCAGTTGAGATCGATTGAAGATTCTCTAAGTTGTTGCAGATTAGCATAAAGAAAAAGAAATCAAAGACATATATGAACTGTCAAAGTCGTTTTGTTTGTACTTAATTGCGTTTGGGACAAGGATAGAACTATGGTAAAGACGGAAAAAGATCGAATATATTGAACCCATCTTAGAATTTCCCCAAAAGGCACGCTCAACTAATGAACATGTAGTATGTAGACACCGGAAGTTAAAAGCACATTGACAATCATATCAAACTCATGTATATCAAATACTCACTGCTTCTTTTTTTCAAACGAACGGTATTTCACAATACTCGTTCATAAT
>ERZ778024.1719-NODE-1719-length-23707-cov-6.451082_pt1 | contig 23707 bp, 24 predicted proteins | sample MGYA00375754_ERZ778024 | MGnify/ENA primary metagenome ERZ778024 (study PRJEB29350, sample SAMN05389827) | bioreactor metagenome | isolation source: Thiocyanate bioreactor | place: South Africa: University of Cape Town | collected 2014-02-18 ...
TTTTTCTGAGAAAAAAAACTGATTCCAACAAAAAAAAAAAATTGACAGAGAATTTATCTCTCAAGTGGGTCCTTTATTACATCGACACAAACCACAACAACAACTACTACTACAACTACAACTACAACGATACCAACACCCACTACAACCACAACAACCACACCAACTCCCACTGAAACTCCAATTGAGACTTCTACTACAACTACACCAACTCCCACTACAACAACTACAACCGCTACACCAACAACCACAACTACAACTACAACTATAACACCAACAACTACCCCTACTCAAACACCGACTGAACCTCCCACTCAGCCACCTACAGAACCACCAACAGAACCACCCACAGAACCACCCACAGAACCACCCACAGAACCACCCACAGAACCACCTACAGAACCACCTACAGAACCACCCACTCAGCCACCAACCGAAACTCCAACAGAACCACCAACCCAACCACCTACAGAACCACCAACTCAACCACCTACAGAACCACCAACTCAACCACCTACAGAACCACCCACTCAGCCACCAACCGAAACTCCAACTGATGTACCAATAGATGATTCACAAACAGTTTTAATTTGGGCTTCAGTTTCATTGACTGTATTTATAATTTCAATCATCATCTTTTGTTTATGGAGGAGGAAAGGAAAGAGTAAACCAAATTCTCGAAAGAAACAAGATGAATTAGAATTAGAATTACTGGTAAAAAAAAAAAAAAAATTATTTCAATTTGATTTCAAATTATTAAAAAAAGATTATTTTTTTTTCCTCCAAAAAATAGAACAATGACTTGTTTGATTCAGACAATTTAGATGATGTAGATTTATTTAGTGATGAAGAATCAGGAAGGAAATCTGAATCCCAAAGCAGTACTGCTGAATGATAAATAAATGTATACAATTGATTTTTTTTCTGTAAATTCAAAAATAAAAAATAAAAAAAGAAAGAATTGAAAAATAAAATCTTTTCAAAAAAAAATAATACTAATAATCTATTCATAATATTTATCAACAATTTTTTGAGTATTTTTCCAAAGTTCTTTAGAAAATTGAGGAGTTACAAAAGAAGAGAAAGATGTAGGTAAGCAATCCATATAATATAATTCAGTTATTTTTGAAGCAGGAGCTAAACAAAGATAAATTTGAGTTCTTGCTCCAACTTTAGGTGTCTTGAAAAAACAATTTAAGATAATTCTTACAAACCCTGGGAGATTACGATAAAAATCTGAACCAACTGCACCTGGATGAACTGAAACAGTTAAAATTGTTGATTTTTTTTGTTTCAATCTACTTCTAAGTTCCATTGTGAATGCAACGTTATATAATTTTGAGAGACCATATGCAGCAAGTGAGTTAAAATATTTGAAACTAAAAGCAGGATCAGCATGAAGTGTTTGTGGTAATAGGTGAGCAACAGATGAGAGATTAATCACTCTAGCTGATGGTTCAGCTTTCTCAAGACAAGGTAATAATCCTACAGTGAGCATTTGAACAGAGATATGATTCCCTTGAATTGTTGATTCAAGTCCATCCTCTGTCATAACTTTCTCATTATAAGTTCCTCCAGCATTATTAACCAAGATATGTAAAACAGGGAAACGAGATGTGAATTCACGAATGAAATCTTTAACATTTCTAAAAGAACAAAGATCGAGTTTCATTCCATAAGCTGTTGAATTTGGGACCTCTTGAGTAATTTCTTTTGCAGCATCTTGAGCTCTTTTTAATGAACGAGATGTAATAATGACAGTGAATCCAGCTTGAGCAAGAGCAATTGCATTTGCTTTCCCAAGTCCTGTATTTCCTCCTGTAATCAATGCAACAGCATTTGTTGGTGGCCAAGATGTCTTTGTGGCTTTCTTTTTAAGATTCCCTAAAGGTTCTAATGAATCTAAAGGGTTTCCAAATAGCATTTGAGTGAATCTATGATATAACTCAAGGAGTTGACAGAAAAGAAATAGAAATGGTGCTTTCAAGTTCATCCTATTTTATTTATTGTTTAATTACTTTTAAATAAAGTTGTTTTTTTTCTTTTGAAGTTATTATTCGAAATTATATGATTTCTATTTGAACATGTTCAATTTGTTAGTCAATTTACTTAATTTCTTACTGATATTGATATAATATGTGAAGTAAAAGTAAAGTTTACTTGGGTTCAAAATGAAGGAGAGATCTCCATTAACTCAACCGAACAGAAATAGAGAAAATAAAATTACAAATATAAAAACCATCTAAATGATACAATGACAACTACAACATTATATGAAATCCTATTCAATTTTTGATCAAAGTTAAGTGATGATCTATTCAAAAAATGAAGAAAATTGAGAGTGTTTGACTCAAACAATTGATCAAAAAATGAATCAATGTTGTTTTGTTAATGGTTTGTGATTAGAAAAAACAAAAATGATAAAAAGGAATATTAATCTTTTAAAGAGTTTTATTTGTAGATGATACAACATTTATATGTAAAATTCATGGTTTACTATTGATTTTTGGGTCAAAAAGAGGTGGTTGTATAGTAAAAAACCAAAGAAAATTGAGTTTTAAAAAAATAAAAAAGAAGGAAGAAAAGAAAACAAAAATTTTTTTTTGAAACAAAAAAACAAAAAAGAATTAATTCTCCGATCGATTTATTTTGTGATCTATGAAAAATAATTGGCGGAAGGAGTTCAACGCTTTCCTTTTTGGAATTTTCCTGTTTTTTTTCGCAATCGGAAAAATAGGAGAAGCAAAACAAAAACAACAAAAAATCGGCCCTCATCCCGGACTTTTTTTTTTTCCTTTTTTCTTTTTTTTTTCTTTTTCTTTGACTTTCGAATCGATTGAATTGGAGTCCAAATCTTTTGGAAAATGTTCAAAGAAATTAGTCTTCAAAATAAAAGATTTGAACTTTTATTTGATTTTTCTATTTTCTATTTTTCTATTTTTTTTTTTCCTGAACATTTTACAATAATTACAATAAAATTGATTCTCTAATTTTGACTTGATTTGATTTGAAAGGGTTATTAATAAATGGATGAAGATAACTTTTGATAAATTTGATTGAAAGTTGGTCTTTCTAATGGAACTTGATTCCAACATATTTCAATCAAAGCTGATAATAATACAAGAATTGAATCTTCATGAGAATCTGGAATTGGTTCTCTTTTTCCTGATCTAACTTGAAAATCTATTTCTGTTGTTTCTTTCACTAAATTTGAGATTTGTTTTATTTATTTTTGTTTGTAGAAATAAAATTAGAAAGCAAATATTTTTTTTTTTAAAAAAATAATACAATTTGACCAAGGAATCTTTCGAGTCATCATTTCCCAAAGAATAAGAGAATAAGAATATACATCACTTTTCATTTCTTCTTCAACTGAAACTATTGTTACATTTGTCATCATCCTTCCAAATACTTCTGGTGCTGTATATCTTGGTGATAATCCTCTCACATTCACCAACTTTTGATTTAATATCTAATGAATTTTGAGAAAGAAAAAAAAATGAAATCGTGTGAGGAAGTGACAAAATAAGAAATAAAATGTAATTACATTTTTTTCAGAACTAATTCTTGCCAAACCAAAATCACAAATAATTGCTTTCATTTTCCCATTTTCTTTTTCAAGTAAAATATTTGATCTATTTATTTGATTATCAAAAAAACTGAAATGAATGATGAAAAAACAAAAAATAAAAAATTACGATTTGAGATCTCTATGAGCAATTCCATTAGAATGAATCAAACTCATCCCTGATGCAATGTCCTTGGCAAATTGGAAAATAATTTCACTTGGAATATCTTTTTTTGAATTTTGAACATAATGATACAAATCTTCATCATATAACTATTTAATAAAGGTAAAAGGAAATGAATATTTAAAAAAAAAAAAAAAGAAAAAAAGAAAAAAAGAAAAGAAATACTTTAGTAATAATAGAAGGAGGATTCTCAGAATAACCAACCAAAATAAGAGTATTTGGATGAGATGAAATACTCCAAATAATTGATATCTCTTGTTCAAATCTTAATGTACTTTCTTCTAATGAAACATTATGATCGTCAACAAGTTGTTTGATAGCTACTTCTTTGAATCCAAATTTCTAATTTTAAATCAAATTAAGAAACAAAGAAATAAAGGAAAAAAAAAAAGAAAAAGAAAAAAAGAAAGAAAAAAAAAAGAAACCTCTCTTAATTTTGGGTCAACAATGACACCTTTATAAATGATAGCAGCACCTCCACCTCCAATTTTTTCTTCTTTTCTAATTTGATTCACAAAATCAATATTCATAAATCCTGGTAATGATATTTCAAACTTTGTATTCATCAATGTCATATCTCCTGCTGCAAATAAAAAGAAAATAAAAAATGAGCAAATAAGTTGGTAAATAAAACCAAAACCAATAAATGTTTTGGTAGCTACACTCTCAAGATCTGCCATTTCAAGATGCACACTCTCTTGATTTTTACTTTCTTTTTCTTTGATTTTCTACCATTCATTAATTTATGTTATAAATCTCGAAAATCATGAAATTGAAAATAAATAAATAAATAAATAAATTCACCTTTTTTCTTATAAAGAAGAGAACTAATAAGATAAGACCAACTAATCCCAAGAAACCAAATGAAACACCAACACCAATTCCAACTGCTTGATTATTACTTTGATTCTTTTCACTTTTGGATGAATCATTACAAATAATTCCATCTCCTGAGTAACCATCTTCACAAGAACAAGTAAAACTTCCTTGAGTATTTGTACAAATAGCATGTTTATCGCATCCTCCATTATTTGTTAAACATTCATCAATGTCTAGTTTTCATTTATTTACTTTTATTTTCCTCATTAACAATCAAGATCGGAAAAAAAAGAAATGAATCAAAAATACCATTACAAGAACCAGTAATAGAACTCCAATTTCCATTCAAATCAGATAGAGAACATGTTCTTGAAACTGTACCACTATATCCATTCAAACAATTCCCATTTGCTATTTGTCCAATTGCTAATGTTTCATCCCATTCTGCATTCCCTTCATTTGAAATATATGGACAATTTATGGCTAGTTATTGTTATAAATTTGATTCAGAATATATTTGAAAAATCAAAAAAAGAAATCAAAATACCAAGACAAGAACCCGTAATAGAATCCCAATTTCCATTTGAACCAGATTGAGTACATGTTCTTGAAATTGAACCATAATAACCATAAATACAACTACCACTTACTGTTTGTCCATTTGCTAATGTTTTATTCCATTTTGCATTTCCTTCATTGGTAATAGATGAACAATAAACAGCTAAGAATTTTATATAATATCTGATTTCTTCATTGGAAAAAAAAAAAAAAAAAAAAATGAATACCATCACAAGAACCTAAAATAGCACCCCAATTTCCAATTGAATCTGATTGAATACATACTCTTGAAATTGAACCAAAATAACCACTAAGACAATGACCATTGACTATTTCGTCATTTGCTAATGTTTGATCCCATTCTGCATTTCCTTGACTTAAAAGAGATGAACAGTAAATAGCTATGGTTGTTATGTGTTTTGTTTTTTTTTTTAAAGAAAAGAGAAATAATTATAAATCCAACCATTTTCACAACTGTCTCCATAATATCCTACACTACAACAACTATAATCTCCATTAAATCTTGTTGAACAAGTTTGTTCTAATAAACATGGATTTGGGTCACAACTTAAATCTAAATGTCAAATATTTATTTATTTTATTTATTTATTTTATTTTGAAAAATAATAATAATAATATTTTATTTACCACACTGATTTTCAGCATTGTTGTAATCATGAATGTAATCAGAGGAAGAATAATTAAAAAGTGGACAATCCCAATAATTTCCTTGAAGATATCTATGAAATTTAAAAATATATATGTTGAAGATTTTTCTTTTCTTTTTTTTGAAAAATGAGATTCCTTACAAATTTGTCAATGATGGCAATATAAGAACGAAGGAAGGAATTGCTCCTGTTAATCGATTTTGTTGGAGATCTCTTTTTTTTTTGAAGAGTTATTATTATAAAATTCATTTGAAAAGAAATTACAATTTTTCTAAAGAATGAAGAGTTGAAAATTGAGATGGGATTGCTCCTGATAGTTCATTACCTGAAAGATCTCTTTTTTGATTGATTGATTTTTTTAAAAAAAAATCTAAATATGAGATGATTTCAAATTTAATTTACAGTTGGGTTAAACCTCCCAAATTTCCGAGTTGGGATGGAAGTGTACCATAGAGTTGATTCATATTCAAAGATCTATTGTTGTTAAAGTAGATGAAGATAAATGCATTTTTTTTGAGACAAAAATAGTAATCCAATTGGAGTTTCATAAAATTTTACAGAGATTCTAAATTAGGTAAACTTCCGAGCTCAGATGGAATTGGTCCTATGATTCCATTATATGAAAGAGAACTGAGAAATTATTTTTATTTTTGGTTTTATTTTATTTTTTGAGTTGTGTATGAAAAAATGAATTTACAGGTATCGCAAATTAACTAAACTTCCAAATTTGGTTGGGATTGTACTTGAGAGTATATTACTATTTAGACCTCTATTACGTTTATTTTGAGAAAAGAAACGCAAAGGAAAAAAAAATGAATGATTTGAATTTTACATATACTGTAAATTAATCAAGCTTCCTAGCTCAATTGGAATTGTTCCAGTGAGTACATTCTCTGAAAGATCTCTATTGATATTTATTGATCTTGATACAAAAAAAGAAAAGAAAAAAATTATCAAGTCCTACAGATTTTGTAAGTTAATTAAATTTTTAATTTCAGTTGGGATTGTTCCCGAGAGTTGATTTTTTGAAAGAGTTCTATTTATTTGAATAGTAGTTTGAATGGTTTGAAGCGAGAAAAAAAAAAAGAGAAAAAAAAAAAGAAAAAAATTGAAGTTTACATCTCTTGTAAATAAGATATATTTCCGAATTGAGTTGAAATTGTTCCAATGAGTCCCTTGGATTCAAGATTTCTATTTATTTATTTTTTTTAAAAAAACAGGAAAAAAAAAAAGAAAAAAAAAAAGTTACAAAGATATTATTCTTTGATTTGGAGATGAATTATCACAAGTTACTCCTATTTGACCACATAAATCATCCTCAACAGTCCAAATAAAATCTACTGCTTTATTAGTTAATGAGTTATACCAATTCACTAAGATCGTCTGTTCATTTGAATCCAATGCACCTATTCAAATAAAGTCAAACTTTAAATTTTAATAATTCTCCGAATCTAATTATGAAGAATACTATGCATAGTTATAACTTTCAAAAGAAAAAAAGAATGGTAAAAGGTCAAAATAATAAGAATAACTCAAAGAAAAAAAAGAACCAGCACAATTAACCACAAAACCTTTAAAGAAAGGAAATAAACAAAATTAAGGTCAAAAAAAAAATAAAATCTCAGAGAAAAAAAAGGGAAATGAATTCAAGAAAAACCTAGAGAGAATTGAAAGAGGAGACAAGAGAACAGAATCTGCTTCACAATCATTCTTTTTTAAAAAAAAAGAAAAGAAAAAGAAAGAAAAAGAAAACCACATTTTAAATAAATACAAAAAGAAAAGTTGAACGCAATCAATTAATTTCAAACCTCAACTGATTACTTGAAGAAGACATCATGTCCTAGAAAGATATTGATACAAGAGAAAATTCGATCTAATGGAAAGAAGCACCGCATCTTGGTTTGTGAAGTTGAAAAAATCTCGAAATGATCGAATCCAAAAGCTACTTTACTCTGGAAAACATAAAATCCATTGCTTTAAATATGAGGTTGCTGTCAGAATTAATGATGGTTACATTTGTTGGATTGCAGGTCTATATCTGAAGAGCTTCCATGATCTTATTAAGACTTGCTTTTCCACTCCAAACTATTCATGCAAAGGACTTCACAAGTGACTTGACTTTAAGTCTCGAATTCAAAGCACACTTATACCTTTCTCCCGCCACTTTTTTTTTTTTTATGTTTTTTTTTGCTTCGCTTCAACTTGATGACAAATATTGGTTGCACTTGAATTGAAAGAAAGTAAATTTTGAAAAAAAGGTATCTTTATTTGGGCCATTTCCTTCAAACAAAGAGAGACCTCTCTCCAGAAAATGAACTAATGTTTGAAGAGTTGCTGATTTTTTTTTTTTCAAACAAAAAAGGTCCAGAGTTATTTGAGAGGCGAACAAGCTCCAGAATATACTCACCAAGTGTTTCAAGCAAAAATTCATCAAATGGAACAATGAAGAATGATTCTACCAGTTTTTTTTTTTTTTTTTCAAAAAAAGGATAATTTCAAAGACCTTGAATTTGAAAAGCGAGTCCAAAATGTCAACATCAATCAATTCCAAACTCTTGAAGAGACACACTGAGAAAGATCTCCTCGGTAATAAAGTCAAAAACCACAAAATATTGGAGGAATTAAACAAGTGCATCCTAACTTCAACTATTTCGTCACACCAACATGCTTCGCATTATCTCTAACTTTCCAAACGGTTGCTGGTACAACAACAGAACTAGTCAAGGGGATATTTGATCAAAGTTCATTGGCATCCATGACATTAACAAGCCAAGCAAAAGAACGAAAAGTGTCACAATTTCCACTGGAAGCTTTACTTGCCATAACCTCTATTTATTTTATTAAGATTAGCCTATGTTTTTGATTGTTAATTATTAATTACCATTATGCTAAATCAAACACTTACTCTAAGGATTCCAACTCATATGCAAATTGTATCAGCCACCAAGGAGTGCATTGAGAACATACTTTACGAGGCATATTATAATCAAATTGGAAAAAGAGGAAACTCAAATAAAGCTATTTAATAATCAATTATTAAAATCATTAAAAAAAAAAGAAAAAAGAAAAAAGAAAGAAAAAAACCTCCAAAAGAAAATTTGTCCAGAGAAAATTAATAAGAGGCCTCTATCACCAAGTTTCCGAGAGATCCCTTCAAAAATGTGAAAAAAAATGAGTGGGCTGAGAGTAAACATGTGCAAATAGTTTCTCTGCTTCAACTTCATAACCCACGAGGTTCATTTCAAATTTTTCGCCATTTTTTTGAAGTTTTTTTTTTTTTTTGGCGCTATTTTTTTTTTTGAGTAATCAGGAGGTTTTTGTTGGCTTATAAATCAAATAACAAACAAAATAAAATGACGTCATTTCTCACTTGCCCGCATTTTCCCGAAGAAATTTTCACCCATCATCTCTCACAATCATCATGATTATCACCTCGATAATCACACAAAATCATTAAAAATCATTTATTTATCAACATAATTAACATAAATTTGAATTATCTTTTTTTTTGGTCCAAAAAATTTGATGAAAATCGTTGTTTTAGTGCGACAATTTCGAATTCTTATTGTAAAAATCTTAAAAAGTTATTATATCGATATAATCATATCATAACTGAGTTGGAGTTTAAAATGAGAGATTATAATGGATTTATTTTGATTTATTATGAAAAATTGAATAGGAAACATATATAAACTTGGGGGATATATTATTTTTTCTCCCTTCAAAATTTTATAAAATTGGTTTATTATAATGAGAGAAAACTTTCAATAATTTGATTTTTTTCAATAATTGAATTAGTTAAAATATTTAATATTTGAAACAATTAATCCAATAATTGAATATTCTTTAACATTCGAATTGTATTGTTTTGATTCTATGAAGGAAGTTTTTTCTTTGTTTGTTTGTGAGAAGAAATATCATAATTAGAAAAATGAAATAATTATAAAAACAATTCAAAAATTTATTCAAAAATTCATTTTATTATGAATAACCTCATAGAAAATATTTAGAGAATTTTTTTTCTTTTCAAAATTAATAAACTAACAATTAATTTTTTTTAATTCTTTATAGAGAATCCACTATACACAATCACATTTTATAAGAAAGAAGAAAGAAGAAGAAGCAAAGAAACAACAAAAGACAACTTTATACTCCCTTCATTTTTTTCCCTTTTTGACTCTCCCTTTGTATTTTATCTTATTTCTCCAACATCAAAAACAATGATACGAGGAGCAATTCCAGATGGCTATATGTTCTCTTTCACACCTGAATTAGAGGTTTATTGAATTCTTTGATTTTCACAGAATTTTGGATTTTAATTTTCTTTATTTCATTTAAAAATTAGCATCCCATCGAAATTAAAGAAGAGAAATATGCATTTTCAGGAAATGATTTTTCAAGCCCAGAATCAAGTCCAACTGATGTTCCTCAAGGTTTTTACTTTAATTCTAAAGAACTTAAAAAAAAAAATACAAAGAAATCGCATAATTAATATAAATTCAAGAAAATAGATAAAATACTTTAAAAATAAATAAAATAAATAAAACCTTAATAGTTGAAAAAGTAAATGGAAAAACAAACAAAAAATCAACTCCATCTCATCCTCGAACTCCAGCTGCATCAAAAAATGGATTTCAAGAACTTCCAACAAGTCCAGAATCAAAAAATGGAGATAAAAAACATAAAGTTTCAGAGAAAAGGTTTTTTTTTTTCTGTTGTTATTATATATGTGTGTTGTTCTCTAAATTCAATACCTTTTTTTCTTTTAAAAAAAAATTTAGAGCTGAACAAAATCGTCAAGCCCAAAAATCTTTCAGAGAAAGAAAAATAAAATACGTTCGAGAATTAGAAGAGAAATTGGAAGAAGCTTCAAAACAAGGATTTCAAGTTGATTTATTGAAACAAGAAAATTCAGACCTCAGAAACGTAATTGTTTCCCTTCAAAAGGAAAATGAACTTTTAAAGAAAGAAAAACAAGAATTCTTAAATTTCACTTGGAACCCTAATATTCCTGTAGATACAAAAGAAGGATTTGATCTAGTTAATGGTTTTGATAACTTTCATGATTTTAGTACCAGTAGCAGCAATAGTGGAAGTCCCGAGAGTAATCATGTTATTGATATCTCAAGTCCTCAAGATCTTCAATCTGTTCCTTGCCCAGAGGATCTCATTTCTACACCACCTGCCAAAGAAGAAATTTTTACTGTACCACAAGAAGGAACAGTTTGGGAGTCAGAAATTGAGAGCTTTCTCTTCCCTGAGAATGTAAATAATAATGAAAACTTTTTAACTTTTGAGGATCCAAGTCTCGTAGCGAATATCAATATTAATAATCCAATCACCAAATCGAAGAGGAATATTGAAGAAGCTGATTTCTATTCTAATTTCCAATCACCATTCGCTCCAACTGCATTAACAAAAGATGAATATGGAGCTAGAGATGAAGAGGAAGATGAAATCTGTGATCTCTTTAAACAAATTCATTGTAAAGACAAAAATCCTGAACTTTGTCATAGTTCAAAGTTTGTTAAAAAAGCAATTTAAGAATGATACAAAATTTTTAAAATAATAATAAGAAAGAAAGAAAAAAAGAGTTTTGAATTATAATTGTTCTTGTTTGATTTGTTCATTTTGATTTTTTACAGTTTGTTGGTTTTTTTTATTGGGAATGATTTTGAGAAAGTAAATAAGAAATAGAAAAGAAAAAACACAAAGACATCAATTGGAATTTCGAATAGCACTATTACATGATTGATTGCTAATAAAAATAAATAAATAATAAAGAAGAAACAATTAATGAAACCTTCAAGTTTTTCAAGTTTTCACTCAATTTATCAAATAATATAATATCCTCAAATTCAAATTTTGTAAAAAAATGGAGAAAGACTTATTAGAAGCTTGTATTAAAGGAGATACCCTTAAAGTGAAGAAATTACTTTCAGGAGATATTACTACTACTAAAAACTTTCTTCAAACATTATTACCAACTTTTAATTCTTCAACTCAACCTAACAATTTTCTTAATGTTAATATTCAAGATAGAGTTTCAGGTTGGACACCTTTACTGAATGCCTGCTTCTATGGACATCATAAAATAATTGAATTATTATTAAGTGATGATAGAGTGGATGTTAATTTGGAAGATAAGACAGGCTCAACAGCATTTTATTTTGCTTGTGAACAAGGGAAAATTGAAATTGTGGAGATGTTATTAAGACATCCATCTTTAGATTGTAATAAACTTGTTGATGGATGGACACCATTAATGGCTACTTGTTTTCATGGTCATACTCAAGTTGTAAAATTATTAATTCAAGACTCAAGGTTAGAGATGAATATAGGAGAGGAAGATGGAGAAACAGCATTTTATACTGCTTGTGAGAATGGAAGGAAGGAAATTGTAAGGTTAATGTTGGGACATCAATTATTAGATCCAAATAAAGCTACTAAAACTCTTGGATTAACTCCATTAATGATTGCATGTCAAAAAGGTCATTTGGAGATTGTTTTAATGTTATTAAATGATAAGAGAGTGAAATTTAATAATTCAAATGTTCATGGAGAATCTGCACTTCATTTAGCATGTGGATATGGTCAAACAGAAGTTGCAAAATTATTATTACAAATTAATGACTTGGATATAAATAAAGAGAGTATTAAAGGTTGGTCACCTTTAACAAGAGCTTGTTTTAATGGTCATTTAGAAATTGTTCAATGGATTTTAGAAAGTAATCATGAGATTAAAGCTGAAGGAACGATTGAAGCAGGATATGCAAGACTTGGAAGTATGAGAAAAGCAATATTAGAACCAAAAGGTTCTGTTCAAAAACAAAAAGATTATCTTGAAATTATTGACCTCTTGGAATCATTTGAAAGGAATCCTGAATTAACAAGAATGAAAATAAGAAAAGAACTTGTACTTGGTTAGATTTTTTTTTTTTTCTTTTTTTTTTTTTTTTTTTCTTGCATTTGTATAATCTAAATGATTGTTTTTTTCGTTTTCTTTTTTTATATTCTTTTCAAAAATAGATCGAAGAGCAACAGAAATTTTCTCAATAATTGTATTAAATAGTGATAATTATTTACATATCAAAGAAAGTCTGTAATTAAAGTTTTGTAATTATTTAATTAAATTTTGATATCTCAAAAATTTTGATGCACCTTTTCAAAACCCTTAATTTTTTATTTTTCTTGTTCAAAATTTTGAAGAAATAAAGAAAAGAAATAGAAATAGAAAATCTAACAGAAAAAAATCCAAGAAGAGAAAAAAAAAGTATTTTATAAAACAATTCAATATTTTTATTTATTTGACTTTTATATAACAAATTTTAATTTTTAATTTTTTTTTTTTCTTTATTCAGAGGAAGCTGAAACTTCAATTGGTTCATCAGGAACTAAAACAACTTTTCCAATATTTTGTCTTTCTTGCATTTTTTTATGAGCATCTCCAACTTGTGAAAATTTAAAAACTTCATCAATGATTGGTTTAATTAAACCTTTTTCATAGAGGGAAATAATCTCTTCAAATTCATCTCTAATAACTTCAACATCATCAAAAAATTTCAACATATTGACACCTGCAATTAAAGCATTATCACCCATTAAGGTCATTGGATTAAAGGTTGGGATCTTGAAATAAGTAGAGACCAAATGAAGGATGGATCTTTCACTTCCAGAAGAGAATGCTGATGCTCCAAAAGAAATTAATCTTCCAGGTTTTTTCAAAATTTTATATCCTCTTTTCAATGAATCACCACCAACTGCATCAAGAATGACATTGACTCCTTTGCCATTTGTTAACTTGGCAATTTCTTCATCAAATTGTTGTGTACGATAATCAATAGTGTGATCACATCCAAGCTTCTTAATAGCCTCATGTTTTGATGCTGAAGCTGTACCGTAAATTGTAACTCCTGGAACTGTTTTTGCGAGTTGAATTGCAGCAGTTCCAACACCACCTGCAGCTGCTTGAATCAAAACTGATTCCTTTGGTCTTAAATTTGCAATTCTAAAAAGGCAATGGTAAGCTGTGAGGTAAACAACAGGAATGGCAGCTCCTTCTTCAAATGTCATATTATCTGGCATTGGGAATACAAAGGATGTATCAAGTACAACTGTATCTGCATGTGCACCGAATCTTGAGAAAAATAAAACTCTTGCACCTACTTTTGCCCAAGGATTTTTCTCTAAATCATTTCCTTCTCCAACAAGATCAATAATTCCTGATCCTTCATATCCAAGAACACAAGGTGGAGGTGGAGCATCAGGGTATAAACCTTGTCTTCCCATTAATTCCTATTAAAGTTAAAATTTTATTGAATTGAAATAAATAAATAATAAATAAAATAAATAAATCAATAAATCATAAAGAAGAAATTATACAGCAAAGTTAAGTCCTGCAGCTCTAACTCTAATTCTAACTTGTCCTTTTTTAACTTCTGGAATTGTTTGTTCAAGAACTTTCAAGACATTGTAACTCCCATGAGTTGTAATTGTGATAGCTTTCATCATTTTTGTTATTATTTTAAAATGTACAAACTGTATAAATTTATTCTATTTGAATTTTATTTTGTATTAGAACTGTGAGTGAATTATTTGAAAGTGTCTTCTTTTTTTAAAAAAACAAAAACAAAATTAAGGTGTTTGGAATGTAATTCTTAAATTTTAACATTTTTTTTTTCATTTCTTTTGAATGAATTTTGTAATGTTTTGAGAGAAATTTTTAAATTTCAATGTGTTTTAAGTCTGGTTTAAATTTTGAATATTAACATTACTATCGTTATTAACAGTATTCTCAATATTAATCTGTCTCTGTATTCTGAAACATTTGGCGCAATGAAAAGAATTTTGAATGAATGAGTGGGAAAAAAATGTTTTCAGTGACTCAAAAATGACTTAATTGATAAAAAGAAAAGAAGTAACGGGACTTTCAAATCATTTCAAATCATTTCATTATTCAAATGTCAAACCGAAAAGTTCTTTCTTATTTCAATTCTTTCAATAAAATAGTTCAAATAGTTCATTTAGGTTTTCATTTATAACAATTTCAAATTGGAATTTTTTGACTTTTGATCATTTCAATGTCAAAATTCATTTTTCCATTCAATTCATTCAATTCAAATATAAAATTCTCATATTTCTCACATCTCTGTGGATTATTATTCTTGATTGCTTTTCATTGTATTGTTGTAAAGATTAGAATGTTGATTTTATTAATCGATTAAAAAATAGTTTGACCCAAAAAAAAAAAAAAATTCGCCCTATTTATATACTTTTTCACGTGGCTTAACAAAGTGAAGGGACATTTTCATTGGTTGTTCCCAAACTCCGCAAATCCCGCTCAAAGAACACCTCCAAATCTTCTAAATCTTCTAAATAAATCTAAAACTCCCAAAAAACCCAAACTTCGAAAACTTCGAAAGCTTCTTTGAAAAATCAAGCAAAAGCAAACAAAAGTCAATAAATCTATTTATTGCACTGTGCAGAATCAACGAGATTGAGAATTTGTTCGCCATTTTTTTTTTTGAAACATACATCACGTGATGTGAATGTTACACGTGACTAAACCAAAAACAAAACAATGACTGATTGCCGTTCCAACTCGCTTCAATTCTTGTTTTGAAGAAACGATTATGCTTTAAGGGGGTTTCCTGCTTTTAAATGCTTCGCCACTCTCCCTCTTCCTGATTGAATTGCGCTTTCCAGGGTTCTACAAAAAAAAGTTTCAATTTCTCCAAAATATCACGTGACTTTTTATAATTGTTTTTTCTTTACACGTGACCAAAGAAAAAACATGGCCACCCTTAACAGGGATTCATACCACCAACCATCAATGATGAGATTCTAGTTGACTTAATTAGATGATGAGCTTCAAAAAATGGTCAATTAGTCCAATGTTTTTCTTGAATTGAATTGAGGTTTTTTGTTTTAAAGAATTTGTTTTTTTTTTTTTTCACAAAAAATTTATGCTGATAAACATAAACATAACTTAGATAGATAGAGAATAATGAGAATAATGATTGAATGTTTAGAAATTCTAATAGAATTGATTGCTTGAAAGGATTTCGTTATTGTTGATATTTTCTTTAAAATCAGAGGAATAAATGAAAATTGGACAAAACCATTCAAAAATTCCAATTGAATTAATTGCTAAGAGAAAGATCTGTTTGTAAACATTGATTAACCATTTAATTTTTTTTTCAAATGAATCACTGAAATATTTATTTCAAATAATCAACAAAATTAATGAATCTCACAAAAAAATAAAAAGATGGCATATCAAGGACCAACAGGAATCTTTATTAACAACAAATTTGTCAAATCAGTAAGTGGAAAAGAATTCCCTACCATCAATCCTTCAACAGGAGAAGTAATTACAAAAGTTGCTGAAGGAGATGAAGCTGATGTTAATTTAGCTGTTGCTGCTGCAGAAACAGCTTTTGCTAAATGGAAAAAGACTTCTCCTGATAGAAGATCTCAACTCTTAAATAAACTTGCAAACTTAGTTCAAGAAAATATTGAACATTTAGCAAAAGTAGAATCACTTGATAATGGAATGCCTTATACTATTGCATTGAGTGTTCTTACTACTACTGCTCTTTATTACAGGTTTTTTCATTTTTAAATTTTCATTGTTTTTTTTCTCTTCATATGAATTCTAAAAAATATCAATAATCATTTCTCATCACAAGATATTTTGCTGCTCAATGTCATAATATTAAAGGAACAACTTCAAAAACTTCAAGTCCATCACTTTTTACATATACAATTAATGAACCAATTGGAGTTGTTGGATTTATTACACCTTGGAACTTTCCTTTAATGCTCACTAGTTGGAAACTTGGTCCTGCTCTTGCTTGGTTTTTCTTTTTCTTTTTTTTTTTTTTGAAGATAAATTTCTAAATAAATAAATAAATAAATAAATAAATAATTTAGTGGAAATACTATTGTTATTAAACCTTCAGAAAAAACACCTCTTAGTATTCTTGCTTTTGCAGAATTAATAGTTAAAGCAGGATTCCCTCCTGGTGTTGTTAATGTTGTTCCTGGATATGGTCAAAAAGCTGGAAATGCTGTTGCAAGACATATGAAAATTAGAAAAGTAAATTTTTTTTTTCAAAAATAAATAAAAATAAATAAATAAATAAATAAATTAAAGATTTCGTTTACTGGATCTGGATTAACTGGAAAAGCAATCTTGAAAGCTTCTGCAGATTCAAATTTGAAAAGAGTAACCCTTGAACTTGGTGGTAAAAGTCCAATTATTGTTTGTGAAGATGCTGATTTAGATTCTGCTGTTTTTACTGCATTCTTTGGAATTTTCCTTCATCAAGTATTTAAGATTAACATTTTTTTTAAAAAAACTTGAATTTGATGATTTTTTTATTTTATTCTAATGAAAAAAAAATATGTTAGGGTCAAGTTTGTGCTGCAGGATCTCGAGTATTTGTTCATGAAAAAATTTATGATAAATTTGTTCAAAGAGCAGGAGAACTTGCAACTGAAAGAGCTGAACAAACTGGAGATTCAACTGATGAGGTTTATTGATTATTTTTTTTAAAAAACAAAAACAAAACAAATGGCTGTCTAAACTTATTTTTATTTTTATTTTCCAACCCTGATTACTAAAAGAATACTCAACATGGACCAATTGTTGATGACATTCAATTCAAAAAAGTTAATGAATATATTCAATCTGGAATTAGTGAAGGAGCTAAACTTGTTACAGGAGGAAAAATTATTCCAAGAAAAGGATATTTTATTGAACCAACGGTTTTTGCAAATGTAATTAATTTTGATCAACAAAATCATTTTAGTTATTTATTTAGAATCAATTTAATTTAAATAAAATAAAATAAAATAAAATAAAATAAAATAAAATAAAATAAAATAAAAAGGTTACTGATAACATGAAGATTGCAAAAGAAGAAATCTTTGGTCCAGTTCAATCCATTTTCAAATTTAATGATTTAAAAGAAGCAATTCGTAGAGCAAATGATACAGAATATGGTTTAGCAGCAGGTATTTTTACAAGTGATCCAGGTAAAGCTCACTCTATTGCTTCTGAACTTGAAGCTGGAATTGTTTGGATTAATACTTATAATCAAATTCTTCCTGAAACTGTAATTTTTTTTTTTTTTTTTTTTTTTTGGAAAAAAAAAATCAACAAGAATAACATTATTTCTTTTCCCAAAAGGCTTTTGGAGGATTCAAACAAAGTGGAATTGGAAGAGAAAATAGTGATGCTGTTTTAAGAGAATATTACAATGTAAAAACTGTTGTCCTTCAAACTTCTTCTCTTTAAAAAAGTTATTGAAGAAAAAATAAATCAAAATTAATAAATGAATGAAGAATTTTTTATTTTTATTTTTATTTTTTGAGTTTATCAAACAACAATTGTTTTCGAAATAAAATAAAATAAAATAAAATAAAAACGAACAAATTATTTGTTTTATAAAAACATTTTTATTTTAGATTAAAAAAAACATTAAACTTTAAAGTCCAAGACAAGAACGAGTAATGCAAACATAATCAGATGGGTAAGAGCAAATGTTGGTGGCAGTACAAGTTCCTCCATCTCTACAAGCTGGATTACAAGTGATAGTTGGTTCACTGTCTTCAGTCTCACAAAGTGGTCCAGTGAATCCAGGTGCACAGACACAAGTATCAACTCCAGATGAGCTAAGACAAGTAGCACCATTCAAACAATTGTTAACACAACATAAACCATAAGAGAATGTAACTGGGGAAGAAGAGACTCCATTTCTTTCAATAGTGAAATCAACTGAACCAGCAGGGAGTGAGGGTGGCATACATGAGAGTTCCCATTCAGATTGAAGGTAAGCAGCAACTTTTTGAGTTCCAAAAACACAGTTAACAGTTCCCCAGAAGTTTTGACCAGTGACACGAAGTTTTCCATCACAACCTTGTGAGAAAATGTAACTACTAAGTTCATTGATAATTGGGACACTAGCATCATCTCTTGAACAATCATTTCCACTCTTTCCAGTTGGGCAAGAACAAACACCAGATGAACAAGTACCAACACCACCACAGTTTCCTGGGCAAGCTGGTGAACCAGAAACAGTTGTTCTACAAGCTAAGACCATAGAGTAAACGGCTTCATCAACAAATTCACCAGATCCAAGGAGAACGTAATCATCATGACAATCATTATAGAATGAATCAACATCAACACCAGCGGCTTTACAAGCAGCATATTCTGGGTGGTTCTTAATGGCTTGAGTACAAGTAGTAACAGCATCACCTTCAACTTCTGGATGTCCAGTGGTATCAACAACAAAACCTGGTGGAGTTGGGTTTGATCCTGGAGTAATTGGGAATTCAGTTCCGAAATTAATAAAGTCTGGGTTGAATGTGCTAGTGGGTGGGACAACTCCACAAGTTGGTGCGCTATCAGCCATAGATGGAGAAGTGGATGGGAAAGAAAGAGTTGGATTAAGGAAGAGATTGTTGGCAGCAGTGAGGAGATAAGGAGTGTTGGTGACAACATCATTGGCTTTGTTATCATCAAAGTTACCACATTTACCATTGACAAGTCCTTTCCATTGGCTCCAAAGTTGGATACTAATTCCGAGGCTATTTCTGCTTGGGGTTTCTTTGACCCAAACATTAATTTTAACACCACTCTTGGAGGTTAAAGAGTAAGTCTTGGTATCAATGGCAGCATTAAGACCAGAGTTAGCAGGATCTTCATTTGCTCTAACAATGATTGAGGCATCAGCATCAAGGAAAATTGAAAAAACAGTTGTTTTGTATTTGATCATGAAACCACCATTGCAAGCAACAGTACCACATGGAACTTCTCTTGATTCAACAACAAGGTCACCATTAGTAGATTGAAGAAGGAGGTAATCACCTGGAGTATAAGAGCTAAAGTGTTGCATATCAAAAGTTAAAATGTGTGGATCTCCATAAGAAACACAAGTGGCTGGGTTAACTTGATCAACTTGAACAGTTCCACTAGCAGTAAGTCCGTTATAGTTGGAATCAGCACTTGAGACAGTGGCTTCAATAGTTCCAGAAGCACAATCACCAGCAAAAGCACGAACATTCTTTGATAAAGTGGTATCAGCGCAAGTGAAAGTGACAGTGCAAGAAGCAAATCCAACACAAGTGCTTGTAAGGGTAACAGTAACTGGAGCAGAGATAGGGTTGTTAAGTGAAACAGTGACACCATTAAATCCTTTCTTTTTATCAATAACAAGTGGGGCAATAGAAACTTGGCTTTGTGGGCAAGGGGAGTACCAAAAAGCGCTTTTTGGGATTGGAACATAAGAAGTTGAACCTGGGACTCTCCAATGAACAACAGCTTTAGCAAGACCAGTGTTATCAAAGTATTCAAAAACGAAAGGATAGTATTGTCCAGCAACAAGTTGTTGAGATGGAGCATACATCATTGAAGTAGATTTCTTTTGCCAGTAAGCAAGGACTTGAACTCCATTGAAATACCAACGGAAACCATCATCAGTATCACAAGCAAAGTCATAAGTTCCAGTGGTTGGGACAACAAGGTAACCAGACCAACGAACAGAGAAATAATCAGGAACAACAACTCCTGGAACGGGTGAAGTGTTTTGCCAGTCAAAGTTAATGTTTTGGAGTCTACAAGTTTGAGCTTGTCCGTTAAGGTTCTAATAGCAAAAGGAAAAAGTTGGAAAAAAATAAAAAAAATAAAAAAATGGAGGAGGACTTACTTGAGTGTTATAGTAACAACCATTAAGACCGCTTTGCATTTGACAGTCATTCACACATGTTGCTGAAGCAGAAAGGACCAATAAACAAAGTCCAAATAAGTAAGTGAAGAATTTCATCTATTTTATTTGTTTTTATTTTATTATTCAGTTATATTTATGAATTTGAATTGTTCTTCTTGATTTATTTTTCTTTTATTTTTTTCAATTTTGATAAAACAAAACAACAAAATAACAAAAATAAGATCTTAACAAAACAACTGAAAAATCAAGAAAAATAACTGAAAAACTTTCAAAACATTGATTTCTCTTTCAAAAAACATCGAAATTAACAAAAATTAACAAAAACTAAACAAAATATTAAAACAAAACTCAACAAAAAGTAAAGTTAGATCTAAATTAAATTAAAAGATCAGTAACTGAAAAAATCAAATCAAATCAATTCAATGCCAAACCAACATTAAACTTCTCTTTCAACAAACAAAATATCAAATTGAAAATATCAATTATAAAAATATAAAATATAAAAGTATAGAAAATAAAGAACTTATAATCTTATTTTTTCTAATACCTCTTATTTCTTCTTCTATTTGAGATCTTTTTTGAAAAAAAAAAAAAAAGAAAAATTAACAACAAAAAAAATCAATACCTATTTATACTAAAAACTCTTCACACCCACGCCATTTTTTTATAACATTGACAACTTGACAATCTCCACAAATAATTTTCCTTTCTTTTTTTGGATGACTTTAGTTTTTCTGATGTGTGAACTACAAAATGATTTTTTTTTTTTCCTTCTTCTTTTGAAATCAATTTGATTCCTTTATTTTTTTTTTTTCATTTTTTTTAAAATGTTCAATTATGACTATTATTCTTATCCCTTTATTTTATTACTTTGACTCACTTTTTTTTTTCTTTGTTATTTTGAATGAAGAAATTGGTGTTTTTTGAGTTCATTATTTTTTTTTTTTGATTGATTTGTTGAAGTTTGATTGATTCCGGACTTTTGATTTCTCGATTTCGAACAAAAGAAACAAAACAAAACAAAACAATTAACTTCAACACTCCTTTTTCTCTTTTTTTTCCCTCTTTTTCTTTTATTTATTTTGTGTGGTTTTTTTTAATGATTTTCTTCTTTCTATTGTTCAGATTGTTTCCAATGATTTCAAAATCATTTCTCATCTTATTTCATTTATTTTTATTTTTGAAAGTTTGAAAATTATAATAATCATCAATAATTAACAAAATCAAAGTCAAAATCAAAGTTGAATCATTCAAAAAAAAAAAACTTTTTTCCTTATCCTTTTTTCCCTTTTTTTTCAAAACATTCCAAAGTTCCAAATAAAAAAAAAAAATAAATAAAAATAAAAAATAAACTTAGAAACAGAATTCTCCTATTCACTTCTGTATTTATAATTCACAATTTGCAAATTGCATTCCACATCAGATGTATCAGGAAGGAAACAAACAGCATCAACTCATGATTTTCAAACTTCGAAGACACAAGTTTTTCTTTATCTTGAAAAAAGTCAATTCAATAAACTTTTTGAAGAAAAAAAATCAAAAGAACACTTTTTATTGTGATCACTGAAGTCTCATTTATTGATTCATTTCTTTTTTTAATCCAAAATCTTTCAATGAAGTTTGATTCTCATTATTTTGAAAAATTATGAATCTCAAAGTTACCAAAAAAAGAGAAAAAAAAAATGGTGGAAAAAAAAAGAAAAAAAAATGGCGATCAGAGTAAAAAAAATTAACAAAAACCAACCAGAAATCTAAAAATCAAGTAATTTGAAGGATCCACTTCATTTTTCTCACTATTTGTTGGAATTTGTGAAATCCTTTACAATTAATTCTTTTTTTAAAAAAGAATAGAATGTAATCCTCAAAAAAATGTCTCTAATAAAAACATTTTACTTTTGCTTTTTAATTTGATGCTTTACACTTTTCTTCTGGATTTTCAGCTGGATTGCGATTTAAATCTCTATTTTTCTTTTCAAAATCTTTGAGCGAAAAATACAAAAAAGTGAATGGGTCCTTTCCACACAAAGCAAAATGGGTTAAGCAAAATGCAAAGATTAACTCCAACGAAACGATGCATCATGTTCATCTGGTTCAAGAAAGTAATGCTTCAATGATTCATAAGGTTTGTTTCAGGTTTTAACATGTTTTTTTAAAAAGGGCATACCAACAATACATAAGGAGAAGTATTGACTTGCACGATGATTTCGGCGTTGATTCTGTTCTCTTGTCTTTTGTTTCAGTTCTCTCTAGGTTTATTTCTTTTTAAATTCTATTATATTTATTGTATGTTTGCAAATGTATCTAATCAACTTTTTCTTGATTTTTTTCTTTATTTGAATAGGTGCTTTGGACCCAAATGAACAAGATGTATTGAAGACTTGGTACCTATCATTAAATTCAACAGGAAGCTTTTTAAATTGGGATATTGCAAATGATTTATGCGGACAAACCGGAGTTGTTTGTGACAATTCAACTCCTCAAAGAGTAATTCAATTGTATCTTCTTTTGATTTAATACAAGATTGAATTGAACCTTGTTTTAGAATCAACTTACAATTTTTCTTCGTTTTTGAAAATTAAAAATAGAGATCTTTCAGAGAATCAACTCTCAGGAGCAATCCCTGATGAAATTGGACACATGAGTGAATTAAAAATTCTGTAAGTCTTTCTTTTCTATTTTTTTGTTCATCCTTGATAATAATAAAATATTCATTAGAAATCTTTCAACTAATCAATTATCTGGTACCATTCCAACTACGTTCTTCAATTTAACAAAACTTCAGATTCTGTTCCTTTCTTTTTTTTTCTTTTTCTTTTTTTCCTTTAAATTGAATCTCTCTTTCATTAAAATATTAGAAATTTTTCCAATAATCAATTGTCTGGACCAACTCCAACTTCGTTCTTAAGTTTGAAAAAACTCACGAGTCTGTTCGTTTCATTTCTTTTTTCTTTTAACCTTTTGACTTTTTTCTAATCCAATAGCAATTTGACCTCAAATTTGATTTCTTCAGTTCAATATCCTCGTCATGTGAAACAATTGTATAATTTTTAAATTTTTTACTTTTTTTCTTTTTTTATATGAAAAAATATCAACAAAATTCTTTAGATTTTTGAAATCCAACTGTGTTATTTTCCTTCCAAATTATTCTCCAGTTCTCGAAAATGATTATTCC
>ERZ778024.1720-NODE-1720-length-23651-cov-50.247923_pt1 | contig 23651 bp, 20 predicted proteins | sample MGYA00375754_ERZ778024 | MGnify/ENA primary metagenome ERZ778024 (study PRJEB29350, sample SAMN05389827) | bioreactor metagenome | isolation source: Thiocyanate bioreactor | place: South Africa: University of Cape Town | collected 2014-02-18 ...
ATTTTTTATGAACGACATTGAAACTTTTTTTTAATGATATTTTATTAGTATTTAGTTTAGTTTATATGATAATCTCGATTGTTATGTGAACACGTTCGTTTTATTTCTACTTCAAATATTAGTCTTTATCTTATTAAATATTGAAATAAGTTCATACACTAAATTATAATTATGTTGCATTATTAAGGAAATCATCACTGATATATCCTTCGGACCATGCACCGTTGGGATAAGTGAGACGACCATTTGGATCTCTGCTATCATTATTCCATTTTCCTTGAAATCGTGCACCATTCGGCCAGATCATCACACCATTGCCATGTTTCTTGTCACTCTTCCAGTTTCCTTCGTAGCGTCGGCCACTAGGCACAACTTCGACTCCGTATCCATTAAAATCTCCATCTTTGAATTCTCCTTCGTATCGTTGACCATCGGACGAAATCAATGTACCTTTGCCATTCTTCTTATCGTTCTTCCATTCTCCTTCGAATCGGTCACCATTGGGTAAAGTTTCGATGCCGTTTCCATCTCTTATATCATCTTTCCATTCGCCCTCGTATCGGCGACCATATGTTCAGCTTGACTTTTGCCGAAGATTTGTTTTTCCAAATCGATTTTATTTATGTCTTCAGCACTGATTGTCAACGAAGCACGAGCTGTCGATGTACCACCGAGACTATAATCATAACGCAAGATAATATCATGATTACGTGGTTGATCGAGTTTAGAAATAATTTCCGCTAGTTCATCGACATCTTCTATATTGAAAATGACACGCATTGGATGTAATTCTTTATTATCAACCAAAGTGCCAAAAAATGTCTTTGTACCACTGCTAATACAAATGATCAATTGTGCCATGAATGTTTGAAATGGACAAATAACAAAATTATCAGCTGTAAACTCCACGCCGTACATGTCTTCAGCTCGTTTTGCCAATTGTTGTTTATGAGATTCTTCGAGAAGACATTCGAGTGTAATTTCGAGTTCACGTAAATCGGGTCTTACTTCATAGATCAGATTCGTTTCTGGATTGACATGAAATCGAATGATACCAGCAGTATGCCATCGACATTTTTTAATTGCTTTCGTATCCGGTGTTGCTGTTCCATCAAGACAAATATTTGTCGTTTTTCTTGTCAATTGCGTTGGATACGCAATGACTTGGTACATACGAGAAGTCTTGCCACGCTTGATGGTGATCGGGCAAGTTAATTCCGCTTCATCGATAATTAAATCTTGTGCATTTGAATTAGCCATTTTTTTAATATGAATAGAATATTTGTACGTGCATTTATATAGAATTGTGATATGTACAATGTATTATCAAGATATTTATTTAGAAATTCGATTACTTTTATTTCAAACATAGTATTAATCTAAAAAAAACCCAAAACAACAGAAAGTATTGAGTGTCAAGGAGGGAAAAAAGCCGTCGTTGCCTCGAAAATATTGATGCTTGTAATCGGAACATAATCTATTTCTGATTTTTGTTGGTAGTCTTTTTTCCTTTACAGCATCGGTCGTAAAGGTGTTCATTATTTGTAATGAACAGGATACAAATCGTGAAACTTCTATTCAGCTAATCTGAAATTCGTATTCTCGCTCTTGTTTTGTGTCAATATTTGTTATTACCTAATAAAACTTCTTGCAACATGTCGTAAAAAAGAGTCAGGCATATATATTTTATCACTTCTGATGAAATGTGTTTCTTCCTAAAAAGGTAAATGGTGTAATAACATTTGATGTATATAAATTGAAAGAAAATTTTTTTCTACTTACGTAATTCGACATGGCGAAATCGTATTCAAAACGTAAAGATCATTATCTCTATGATCAAATCGATTATACAACAGAAACACCGCGTTTTTCTGTACTTGATCAAGAATCGTTAAACAACGGTATTGCCTATCTTAATGAATATGGTTATGCAGTATTTAGTAATGTTTTGAATGAACAAGAAATCGAACAAAGCAAAGATTTACTATGGAAATTTATGGATAGATATTCAAAGGGTGCAATTCAACGAAATAATCCTGATACATGGTCAAATAATTGGTAAGAACAAACTCTCGCATGATAGATTTCTATTCGATATTGCTTTTTCTTGTAATGTATAGGCCACAATTGAGTACTCGTGGTATAGTAAAAGGCCATGGTATTGGTCAATCAGAATTGTTATGGCATGTTCGATCGAATCGTTCGGTAAAGAAAGTCTTTGCTCACATTTGGAACACTCGACAATTGTTAACTTCATTCGATGGTTGTTGTACATTTCGTGATTGGCGTTACAATTCATCATGGAAAACGACAGGCGGATGGAATCATGTCGATCAAAATCCCCGAAAAAAACCAAATCGATGTTGTGTTCAAGGTTTAGTATCCATGTACGATCAAAATGAAAAAACCGGAAGTCTTGTTGTTTATCCAAAATCGCATCTACATTTTGCTGAATTAGCAACGACGGGCAAATCATCAAGTGATTTCATTATGATTCATGATAAACATTCGATTTTTGCTAATGGAGACATTCGTGGCAAACTTGTTCATTCTAAAGCAGGTGATTTAGTTGTTTGGGATAGTCGAACGATTCATTCGAATTCACCAGCCGTTACTATTCCACGACTTGAACAAGGTGAACCAATCGATTTATTACGTCTTGTTGTTTATATTTCAATGAGTCCAATTCAACTGATGCAAAAACATAATTTAGAAGAATTTCGAGAAAGAAGAAAATATTTTGTTGAAAATAATATTACAACAAATCACTGGAGTACAGAACTCAATATAGCAGGTATACGCAATCGATGATCAATTTTGTGAAATTAAATAATAATCAATTTTTATTTTTATTTTAGGCGACGAAACGACCGGTTTACCACCGGTATCGATCGATAATTTTACTGCTTACCAAAAAGCTTTGATTTTTGGTCTTGAAGATCAAGATAATGAATAAATAAAAACTGCTATAAAAGACATCATTGATGAAACTTGTATTTTCTAATCACTGTGAAGCAACCATACAGATGATGTAATGTTTGCTTAAGAATAAGATAAGAGATATTATATGTAGAAAGAAAAGAAAACTTTCTTATATACATTGCTTTTTAGAAGTATACTCTTTATATTTTATATTTAATTTACTGACAGTTTTAGAACAGTAGAAATGACTACAAGCAAATTGGTTTTGCTATGGTTAGATCCAAGTGTTAATGCTGATAAAGACAATGCAAATACACAGACACAGCTCCGCAAGATCATTACAGATGTCTATGCATTTGAAGATGTGTCAACATGTGACAAATATATTAAAAACCTATCAGAAGAAAAACAAGTTGTGCTTATTATTAACGGAGGGTTTGGTGAAGAGTTTGTTCCTAAAATTCATGAAATGCCATCGCTCATAGCTATTTATATCTTCTGTATGGATCAAGCGAAGTATGTTGAATGGGCAAAGCAATTTTCAAAGGTAAAAGTCAATACATAATTTATATTCTATATTTTTTCGTATGTGTTGATCATTGACTCAGATTAAATTTGTCATCACTTATTTGCACCAACTTGTATCGATTATTGAATCGGATTATCAAAATGAAAACAAGGCAAAACATCTCATAGTATCAAACTTATCAACATTGGGAAAAGGAGAAGAGGAAGATGAGGACTATGATGATCGGTGTGTATTTCAATTTGATTTGAAAGATCTTGTCGAAGCAGGCGAACTTCAATATAATGATAAAACAATAAAACAGGTAGCTATAGAAATTATAGAAAAATTTAAGAAAGATCCGGATAAAGACTACAATATGCTTCTATTGAATGCATTGAAACCAGTGATGTATTTACTAAAACGAGAACAGAATTTAGCCGTTTTTTCCAATCAAGTGAAAAGTGCATTGTTAAAAGAACGTAATATCCAGAAACTCAGTCAACGTCTGTTGATCGATACTCTCATGATCAATTCTAATCGATTTCTTCGTCAACGTTTGATGTATCTTCTTAGTAAACGTAATGCCGTCCCAATGACACAACCATCTATGAGTACAACGAATCAGATACATCGTTTCGTATCGAGTATCATTCATATTTGGGATTTCAATCGACCGATTTTACTTTCATTTGGCATTGGTAAAGTGAAAGGCAAAAGTTCACTATTGAATGCACTTTTCGAAGCTAACTTTGAACAATCAGTTGCAGACATACACTTTCGAGGAACAATCGATGTCGATTTTGGTTATCATTTTTCTCAACGACGTTCTGTTAATATTGCTGATATTCATGGTGATATTGATGGGAAAATTCTTGAGCAATATTCAAAAATCTTCAATGGTTTTCTTGTTCATATTCGTTCGGATGATGTCAATGGAAAAATAGAACATATTCATAATATTTTAAAATGTCTTCCTGCAAACAGTTATATTCGTTTACTTATTCGCGATGTTAATGATGAAAATGAAACGGACGTTATAGATACTATCAAAAAAAAACTATCAATTCATTCAAATTATCACGTTGATTATTTACTCGAATTAATCGATAAAGGTCAACTTGATGTCAAAGACAAAATCGATGAACTTCGTGAGTCTATTTTTCGGCATGCAGGTAAATTAACTTGTCATACTGAAGATTATATTCAATGTCAACTGAAACAACAAATGAACAACGGTCAATTAAAAAATATTCAACATGATGAAAATTTTCTTAAAGAGATTCAACCTGTATTAATTGCTGGAACAGATAGGCTTTATCCGTTATACAATTTATTCAAACGAATGTGTGAAATCAAAGCTGAAATAGCTAAAATAGATCCATACCAAGCGAATTTTAGAAATGATGAACTCTTTAAAAAACAACACGAGTTATTTGAAATATCTGCGGAATTTAAAAAGAAACAAGCTAATCGTGAAGAAGCTGGTCAAGCATTCGAACTGTTTTTTCAATTATTAGAAAAGAGTCAAGACAGATCAAACAATTTATATTTTTTATCAAACGAATTACGACGTTCACAAATTAAAAGCCCACAACAACAACGACTAATTTCATTAGAAATTCATTGGCGTAATGCTATTATTTCTTCGGCTTGTCTACCCGATACACAAAAGAAATTGTTGATTGATGCTTATTTTCAGTATATGTGCGAAGGATATCCATTTGAAATAATCGATGGTGATAATTTCGAAATGCAATATGAATTCTTAGCAAAATGCTTTAAATTATTTCAATCAAAAAGAATTTTCGTCATCAGTGTTATTGGACAACAGAATAGTGGCAAAAGTACGCTACTTAATTTTCTATTCGGTACTCTATTCGAAGTACGTGAAGGACGATGTACGAAAGGTAAATTTGAAATATCAATTAAAATTAATTGTAGTTATATGTGCAATCATTCCATATTCTAGGTATCTATGGAACATTGATTAATGTTACTAGTAAAATACGTGAGAATAAATTAGTTCCACCTGATTACGATTATATTCTTGCGATTGATACTGAAGGTATTTTGTCGCTTGAAAAAGGCGATGAACAGTATGGTAAACGATTGGTTCTCTTCTGTTTGGCTGTCTCACATTTAGTACTGTTTAATATCAGTGGACAAATTACTGATACAATAGAAAAATTATTTCTCTTATGTACACAATCGCTTAATCATATTGGCACAACACGTGTAACGAAGCCACTAGTTCGTTTTATTTTAAATCAACAAAATAATCCTAATAAACAGGATGTTGAAAATCAACTTAGAATTCTTGGAGAAGATCTTAAAAAGAATAATTTAACGGATCTAATTGACCTTGGTCCCGATAGTTTTTATATTCTATCAATTGCATTCACTAGAAAGCCATTCGAGGATCCTATTTGTAAAGATGCTGCGGCATTGTTGACTGAGCCTACATTTGTTACTGATGTACAAAAGTTATGCCAAACATTAGTTGATTGTTCATCGGAAATCATTCGTCGCGTAGGCTATAACTTTTCGGTTCCAACTCAATGGCTTGATATTGCTCAAAATACACTTGAAGTGATTAAAAAATATCCTGATTTAACTTATTTCAAAGAAGTATTCGAACGTGAACAGTATAAGAAAGTTCGAGAATATATTCGAACGAAATTCAAAGACTTTCTTTCGCAAGATTATGCAACAAATTTAATCCAACAAGGCAAAGAAAGTAGTCATAGTGATAGTATTAAAAGTTTATTTGAAAGTGAAAAAACGAAAAGTTTGGATGTATTGAAAGAAAATCTTGAAGAATATATCGAACAAAATGGACTAAACGAAAATATTCGTAATCAATCCAAGGATTTTCTCAACGCACAGGTAGCTAGTTTATTTCGTTCATGGCAAGTATCGGCGACGATTGCAGCAACGCAGCATAAACTCGATCAAATCATAAACCATGGAGAAAATCAATTGCAAGAATTATCAAGAATTAAAAGTACTCAAAACCGTCAAGTAGACCGAACTACAGCAATCAATGAATTTGATGCTATGTGGAAAGATAAATTCGAAGATATTGAAAAGCAATTCGATTCGGAATCATTATGGAAACAATCGATTGAATCAGCCTATTGTCTTTATGATATTCTCGATGGAGAAGCTCTACCATCTATAAATGATCTATTTAGTCATTTAGATTTTCTCAAAAAATTATCAACAACTGATCAAGTCGCTGCTATGAATAAAATATCCGATAGATTCGCAGTAAAAGCAGCCGAAATAGATCCGTTCATAACAAAAGCTGTTGATAAGTTCAAGCAAATTTCATACAACCAGTTATTACAGTCATATACGTTTTTTAATTGTGAAGAATTAAAGAAAATTTATTCGGATTACACGGTTGTTTCTAATTCCAGGAAAAGAGAAGATATTCGAAAACAGTATAGTAAAAACTTGAGTATTTCTTCGGAAATAGCAAGCAAATTAGGATCGAATGTTTGCTTTTCTGTTTGTTTTAAAAAATTATCAACACAAATCGCAGGCAAATTCGATTCTCAAAATAATGTTGAAAATCCTGTTGAAATCTCTCTATTGCAAGCTGTCTCAGGTGAAGTTCATTCATTAGTCGAGACAATGAACGAGGAATTTAGTAATTTTAATTTACGTGTATCAAAAGCTTTTCGAGGTGTTTTACATACGTGCGCAGTTATGTTCATAGCTCAATTTTATTACAATCGACACAAGAAATATTTCGATGATGCCATATCGAAAATGAACAGCAAAAAGGTACATTTACGAGATCGATACATTCGTATGGTTGTGGTAGAAGACAATGATGATGAAAATATTGCCATGGCACTTGTCAAAGAGTATTGTCAAGCCTCATTGGAATCATTTAAATCGACAGTAAACACAATAATTCGTCAAGAAATAGAAAACAAATCGCAAGACCTAAATCGATATTTGATTATTCAAAAGCTTGCTGAAAATATTTCGGCAGCCAACGATGATTGGCTAATGAAATATGTTTTCAATATACAAGATTTAATTATTGCATATTTTAATCAATGCTGGGATGAGATTAATTCGACTGTTGACCAACATTTACAGAATATAAAAAATAATCATTTACAATTATGTATTGAATTTTCTCGACTAACTGAACGAATGAATATAGTATTAAAACATAGCAATAATCATTCTTTAACATTTATCGACGATCTATTCAAATTACCAGACGGAGATACTAGTTGTAAATTATTTGAAAAGAAAAATTGCATGGCGGTATTGCTGTTTAAATATCTTACTAATGAACAAACTGATTTGACGAAAATAACGACAAATAGTGGAACTAGTTATATCGTTGATCCGCTATGGGCAAAAATTGTTAATGAGCTTCAAGCACCGAGCGTGCAATTAAAAACTATATTTCTTACAATGAAGAGTACATTTGAAAGTTGCAATATCAGTTATTTACATATTTTACTTCAAAAAATCATTAAAGAAAAAGAACGTATTGAAAAAGAATTTCGTGAACGAATGAATGCATTTGTTGAATTGAATATTAGCAATTTGAAAGAGTTATGGTTGAAACGAGTACGTGGTTGTGAAATGGCATGTCCTTGTTGTAAACGTTTATGCGATGTAGATCATTATTTGGATAATACTAGTTCGATAGGAGCAGGAGACAATCGTCATCGTTGTCAAAGTGGTCATCAATTGCGAGGCATGGGCGGCATACGATATGAAACATCGAACGAAGCATCATTAGAATATTGCGAAAATATTAAAGATGACGATCCGATCGTTAATAAGTCAGGAAAACGTATAACATGGAAAGAATTTAAAGACATTTATTCAACTTGGGATTTTGGAGATCCAAGAAATCGAGGCAATCATGAAACTCCTTATGCTCTTATCTGGAATCGAATTGGCGAACAAATATGTCAACAGCATTCCGAGGACATTATTTTTGTTACGAAAAATAGTCCCATACCGTACAATCATTTTATTCTTGTGCTTGATCACTCAGGTTCGATGGAGTCAAAAGTTGAAAATTCCGATATGACTGCTTGGAAGCATTTATTGAAAGCCGTCGAACAATTTATTTCTGTTCGAAATAACAAAATTTCTCGTACTGATCGAATGACCGTCATAATTTTTGGTAGCAGAGCAATACGAGCTTACAATCGAGAAAAATTAAATCAAATTGATATAAATCGAATCGATATGATGAAATGTGGTAGCAATACGAATTTTCGAGCTGCTTTTCAGCTTATCATCGATACACTTGATGAGATTCAAAATCAAAACAATACTGTACAAGATAGCATCCGACAAACTATCGTTTTTATGACAGATGGACAGCCATATTCATATCCAACAAACGAACTTGACCGGCTCTCTACTTCGTACGGTCATATGATTAATAATTTTTGGACTCTGGGTCTCGGTAATATCAATCAAGAAATTCTCAACAAAATAAATAAAACAATGAAAGGAACATTTATGAATATCGAACATCCAGCTGAACTTCCTAATGCGTACGCTGAAATTGCCGACTTTTAATCATGTCTTTTATGTAACCATTTTTTTTTGTATCCTACCTAATTGGATCATATACATGTATTTCCAAGTTGTCAGTTATATACTTTTGTGTATGATAGATTACAGAGAAATACGATAGCAAAACACAACATTTCTATTTGAATATTTTATCAATAATATTACCATCTGACATTTTATTCCTTGAAAAAAAGAGATAAGCATAAAAAACTAACTGCTTTCAGTTGATATCAATGGCTAAGTTAAACGACCATAAATCAAATATCGAAGTTGATAATTTAGTAATTATATGCGCACGATATTTCTATTGTTTCTTATTTTTGTGATTTTTTAGTCCTCAATTTCTTTAGAAAATATTTTTGTAACAAAGCCAACTAAACAAACGAACAGATTGTATGTTTTTTTTAAAATTTACAGAAAATAGCATATTTCTTTTTTCTAATTTTGCAGAAATTCATATCGATGCAGTAAAATATTTATTTTAATTTTAATCTTCGCTATATTGATTGTTGCTATTCTCGTTCCAATTCTAATTCGAAAGAAAACCATCAACAACAATCTAACAACATTAAAACCACAACTAACAACACAAATAACTACCGAAATGATTCCAGTATATAATATCAATTTTACAAATACAATGAAATGGAAACAACATGGAATCACAATTTTAACCGATGATTTTTCATTGCATGATACGATGGATATTGATGATGATGACAATATTTATATATGCAAATATGAAGAAGATCTAGTTCTCAAATGGAATAATAGAATGATCAATAGTCGAATTATTGCGGGTGGAAATGGAAATGGAAATGAAAGAAATCAATTATCGAATCCGACAGATATTCTTGTTGATAGAAAAAATCATTCGATATTTATTTGTGACCAAGGAAATAATCGAATTATGCGATGGTTATTATTTCAAAATGCAACAGATGGATATGTTACTCTTTCTAATATTCATTGTGCTGGACTTGCATTCGATGACGACGGCTATCTCTATGTCAGTGATACAAGTAAACATGAAGTAAGACGATGGAATATCGAAACATATGAGAACACTCTTGTCTCAGGTGGAACCGGTGCTGGTGACGATGCTCAACAACTTTTTCAACCGAAGTTTATTTATGTTGATAAAGACTATTCGGTATACGTATCAGATTTCGGTAACGATCGTGTAATGAAATGGGAAAAAAATGCAAAACAAGGTATTCTCGTAGCTGGTGGATTTGGTCAAGGACTAAGTCTACTACAAATCCGTGAACCGAAAGGAATCATTGTCGATCATCAAGACAATCTCTATATAAGCGATTCAGGTAACTATCGATTAATTCGTTGGATTAATGGCAGTTCAAAAGGTAATATTATTGTTGGTGGAAATGGCGTAGGAAACGAATCGAATCAAGTCAATCGACCTGTCGATTTCGTATTCGACAAATACGGTCATCTTTATGTTTTGAATACTCTTGATTTTAAACGTTTACAAAAATTTTTTCTTCTCTCAAATTAAAAAGTTCTATATTTATTTCAATGAAATTTTGCTCGTAGATTTGTTCGATATTGTTTGACTGTTTTCATGAAAATTTTTCGATAGAATTTCGATGGTAATACAAATACAAGAAATGTAAGTATAGTCGGAATAAATGATATGAAATAGCCAAGCAATGGTAACCATAGATCATTCGGTGATTTCATACATTTTGTTATGAAATTAATAAGAAGACGTGGTAAGGCCAGAATAATGAGAACAATCGGAGCAATTAGCAGATGTTTATGTTCTTGAAATTGTTTGATTAATAATTTTTTAAATGTTTGATTTTTTGACATTTTTAATTGTAGTTGAGTTTTTTTTCGCATCAAAAGAACGACAGAAATTAAATTAATCAGAAATGGTCCAAATAAATGAATAGTATTTATCGAATAATTGTAGATTTGAAGTTGTGAAGTATAATCAATGATACACCATGTTCGTCGTATTTCATTATAATCATTTCCTTCGTTAACTAAACGTCGATAAATAGGATCATGAATAATTGTAACAATATTGAACATAACAAGACTCATAATAACGCATTTTGCAATTTTTTTACTTTGTCTTTTATTGAAACGTGCACCTTGCATTGTTGTATATGCTCGTTCAGTAGCAATACTTGCATTCAGCCATTGATCTAGATTAAGACCAAATCGTAGAAGAAAATCAATTGTATGACATTGAATTAATAGAGTGAATTCATTCGAGAGAACTTTCATTTGTGCAAGAAGAAGTAAGATAAATTTCAATGTGAATATTGTCATTGTAAACAATGTACTTATCGATGAACTTATCAAATAATAACCGCAACCAACTTCAAGAATACGTTTATTTTTAAATGTTATTAATGACATAGTTCCATCGATTAAACCAAGAAGAAAGAATAAGATTGTTATTGTTAAACTTATTTTCACAGATAAAGGTTGATTACTAAAATTGATATCTGGTAAAATATGATAACCTAATATCGTATCAAGTGATAGACCAAATTCATTTGTATTGAATTGACATAATCGTCCATAATAACACGAAGGACAGATACATACGAATTTTGTTGGACAAATCGATCGATCTTGAAAACATTGACCATTATTTTGACATACATTATTACTCAAACAATCGAATGTCATATTATGTTGAAATTGAAGACAATTAGCTAAACGTTGCTGTTTTAAATGAGCACATATACAAAGATGAATTTCATCATAAAAACAAGACAGATTCAGATTGGTTTGACATGGTAGATGATAGTATTTTATTCGACGAATCATATGTAATTGAGTGAATGTTTCATTGAATATTTCATTTATGTGTAAACAACGATCGGATGAAGTAATAGATTTCTTAATTTCTTTTGATTGTTGATAATTTCTTTGAATAAGAATTAGATAATAAGTTGAATTTGTTGGTTGAAAAAAAGTCATATGAAATGGTTGTGACCAGTAAATGGTCATTGATCGTGGTCGAATAATCTCGGTTCGATAAGTACTCGATCGTATTGGTTCAGCTGTTGAATTAATTAATTGAATAAAATGAATATAGATCGATTGTGATAGAACAATATCATTCGTAAACGAAAGAATTAATTTTGTATCAACTATTTCACATCGTTGTCCAGAAAATCCATCTTTACATATGCATGTAAACGATTGATTAAACATAAGAAAATCATCATTTGGAATACATTGACCTTCATGTTGACATGGTAATGATGTGACATTATTCGTTTGACATGCGGTATTAATATAGCATCGAGGACCAAATCTCTCGATCGAACAAACACATATCGATCGATTATCAGCAGAAATGCCTAAACATATTGAACCAGGCGAACATGTACATTCATATGGAATCGAACAATCTCGTCCCGACCATCCTCGATCACAATGACAGTAACTGATTTGTTGTTTCAGCTGATTTAAATAATAATAACATCGACCATGATTATGACATTGTCGATTTGTACAAGAAACAATTTCATGATCGAATTCTGACATGTTAACAAAATATGCAAGACGATGAACAGGCAGAAATGAAAAATCAATAGGAAACCAAAGACTACCTCGATATAAATGTGAAAGCTTTTCATAAATATCAATATGTATTGAATAATTTTTTGTCGAATCTTTTGGTCGTTTTGCATAAAATAAATACAAATTAACTTTAATATTACAATCTTTCATTGCCAGATAAGTAAATTGTTCATAGGAATGTATCAAACGTTGATGACTATCATCAATAAGTGAAATGATAATTGCAAATGGTATTCGCCAAATATGTAATGATGTTTGAAATTTTATAGCAAGACTAATTCGTTGATTTTGATATTGACATTGATTGCCATAGAATGCAGGCGGACAAAGACATGTATTTGTTGTCGAATTGTTTGACCAGATACGTAGGAAAAGACCACGATGGCAGTCAGGTTGATGTGGAATATCTACTGGATTTGATTGAGATTGTGTAGATATTTGCGAATCAGTAATTCCATCGAGTGTAAAATATTTCATATCAGTACTTTTCCTATCTAAAAACTCACACATAAATGTCCAATAATCTGAATAATTGCCACGAGCTTGCCTCATACAAAAAGACTGAACAGGTGGAATTCCGTATGATGTACAAAATTGTTCATCTTCATTATTTCTACATTGACTCCGCCAATCACATAAACGATAATCAGGTGGACAATGGGAATAATCCATTGAAAAACAATAGAAATTATATTTAACTGTCGATTCACTACTATACAAACATCTCATACGTTCGTCAGTACCACCAATACAATCGACATAACCATCATCTGCTTTCTCAAAAGGTAAACATATAAATTGATTTTGAATTATGGAAAAACATAAATGATGATTTTCGGAACAGTTTAATATTTTCGATGGACTACAGCCAGTTTCATCGATACCTTTAGGACAATTCCATTTACCATCGCAATAAGTATTAAAATTTACACATGGCCATTGTTCACATTCTGTTTCATCTGTTTCGATTTGTCCGTCAATATTTATCGGCTCCATATCTGTAAATTGATCACAAATATGTTGAAATGATAGATGTCTTTTTTTAAAAAGACTCGGTTCTAATTCATCATCACATAATCCATAGTCCATTATAAGTGAACAATCGCATTTATCGTCTCGATAGAAACTTGGATGAATAAAAGTGTTATTTAATTTTTGACAGTGATGATAGTACTTTTTAAAATATTCAATTATATTCGTAAAGTGAAATATATCGATAAATTCATCGTCTTCATACGGACAATCAAAGAGACCATCCCGAATACGATACATTGAAATACATTTCTCAGAATTCTTACATTGATACATATTTGTTCGATTGCATATTTCATTATTATAGTTTAAGTTTGTGTAATATCGTCGTAATCCAGATGTGAGCACTGTATAACAATCACGGTAAAAATTGTTGAACGAAGAAAATAAATAATACGAGCTCAAGTCAAGAGTTACATCACAAAAATCTCCAAATTCGAAGCATGTCATATTGTTAGGAAATGATATTGGATCCATACGAGACAAAGCTATATCATAATATGTTTCGTTTGAACATATGTAAAAATTCCATGAGGATGTATAGATCTTATCGAAATTATCTATTTCATCTTTTGTTGTACCAAAATAAATATTGTTTATGCCGAGTATACTTGGAAAATATAACATATCTGAACAATTTTCAGATTCAAAGTAAATTTTATTCGTATAGATTGATTCAACGATTGCTTCATGACGACTTTTCACGCACGAAGGACTAAAATGTCCAAATCGACATAGAGTTTCATCTAATCCAAATGCTGGTTGTTCATATTGTTGATAATATAGATGTTCCCAAAGACGAATACTTCGTTGATCGGAACCATCAATACATTCATCGATTTGAGATTCATCTCTATAAAATGCTCTTGGTATACATTGTCCGTTTACACATCGATATTCATCATGTTGACACGTATTAATTTCTAATTGCCAACAATTTTCTTCATCTAATCCATTATTAAGACAATCTATTTTTCCATCGCATATCTCCGTCCAATCTAAACATACGTTCGTTATAATACGATCACATTTAAAATGAGTATAACAAGTAAAAGTTGTTGGTTTGTATGGAATAACTTTTTTAAATTGTGAAATCATTTCTGTTAAAGATAAATTTGAATGATAATAATATGGTAAATCATATTGACATTGAGGACCAAATCTTGGCCATGTACAATTGTAGATTGATTCGTTAGCTGATGTTAATACTTTATCTAAATACATTTGATAACGTTCGATAATATCAATTGGTATTGACCAAAGATATAATTGTTCGCTTGTTACATTCATTTTCGAAAGATCATCAAAAGTAAATTTCGGCCAAGAATCATTTGTTTCAAGTTTAGTAGTTGTTGGCAAGATTTCATCCATACAATAGTATACGACTTGTCGATCATTTGATGTTTCTTTATCACCAGAAATACGTAAACAATTGCGTTGTAATAATTGATCATTGCCATCGACTGGATGATCTGTATAGTACAGATTTAATTGAGGAATTGCAACAATCCAATGAAAGAGAAGAAAAAAAATTAAATACTTTCTGAACATCAGTTTCTTTTTCTTTTTTTTTGTTGAAAAGAAAATGTAAACGGATTAAAAAATTCTCACATCCATCTAATGCAAATATTTTATTTCCTCTTCTTGATAAAATTATGTTTGTCTAACTTCCGAAAAAAAAATCACACGTCATTGAGCAGTTAGAGCAGGAACAAAGTTTCTCAATGAATTAAAGTCTGCTTCGAGAACATTATAATTTCTATTCCATAGTATAATGTAACTATCTGGCATCCATACGAGACGACGAGAACCAGTGACAAATTCTGTGTCATGTTCAAACTCAAATTCACTTTGCAGATGAGTTGGTCTATTCAATTTGATGATTTTTTCTGACGGTCTAGGAAATCTAGCGGATGCAGCATAAAAACGTTGTTTGATTGTTACATCGAAATCAAGATTCATTTGTAATTTGTAGTGAATTAATTTGAAATCAAGTCCTGTGGTAAACTCGTAAATAGGACAGACAAGGGCACCAGGTGGTCGAGCAGCTATTTCCAAAAAAATCAAACGATTGTCATCAGTTTTGAAAATTTCAAGATGAGTAATGCAATTGGGAATTGTTTGCAAACCATTGAGAATAGTTTGATTAAAGTTTCGAATTTTCTCGAGTAATGGATCATTGTGATCAAGTACAATACTTGCACATGGATGTCCATTTTTATATTCAAAACAAGGATACAGATAACGGCTCACCTCAGCATGCAACACTGTATTATGTCTCACAATAGAATCACAATGATATGATTCACCAGTAATATATTCATCAAATTCAAACGTGCCAACAGGTGCATGTCTATGCTGTTGAATCCAATTTACAATTTCTTCGATATTTCGTAGGATACATGTACCTCGACATGCCGACTCAGCTGTAGGTTTGCAAAATATTGGCAAGCATAATAAATCTACTAGTTGCTGTGCATAATCTTCTGTGATTTCATTTGGATCGAATATTTTATATTTTGGTATAAGATTTTCAAGACCATTAGCAATTAACCGTGTCTTCATCGAGTGTTTATTACGAAAGATAGTAATAACTTCTTCAGTATCTCCTTCAAGGCCAAATAATGTTCGTATTTTTGCACATTTGAGAAGATTATTTTCTTCGTTAGTCATTATATGAATATTGTCATTTGGAAATTCAATAATGATCTTTGACACAATGTTATGCAATACTTCATCAGTCAAAGATTCTTCTTTGAAAATGCTTTCGAAATACTGACGTTGTGAGGTGCTCCAAGCTGCGTCTATGATCGGTGTAGTGATTAGTATCAATCGATACTTTTCAGGCGAATAGATTGTACTCCAATCGACTGCATTTGCTAGCTTTTCTTGTACTACGATGTATATATTCATTTCAACTAATGTCTAACAAAAAAAAGAAAGAAAAGAAAATGATGTTATGCGTTATCTTTACTACACATGATATCAGACTCTATTGAAATAAGATTAAATTTGACCTGAGAACACAAAAAAAAACATTTTTTTTCCTATTCAGGAATGAGCATATACAATCATGAGATGATTGAAAAGAATTTTTATGGATTTCATTTGCGTTGCAAATATGCATATATTACGTGCAAAAATCCTGTTCTTACTTATTAATAATTTTTATGTGTTTCATTATTTTTTATTTTGAATTTATTTGAGAACAGACGTGTATAGAAAATAAGGTGAATCTGATCGTTACATATACGATTGTTTTAGATTTAATATATTCTGCATAATTGACAAAAAAAACAATGGTGTGTTCATGATCTTCTATTTAAACATTCTAAGTTAGAAAGTATCTTATATTTATTTCAGACAGGCAACAATCGAAATAGTATACTGACAAGTTCTTACATGGCTCAGAAGTTTAATGGATTGGACAATAAAAGAAATACATTTTCAGTAACTCCATCGGTTAGAGCACCGTCAATGTCTCATGTTCGAAAAAGTGCATGGCTACTTCCGTTTGAAAATACCAATATGGAAACAAAACCATCGTTTGATAAACAAGATTTTCTTAAACGATTCAAAGCCTGTTGTTCTGGTTTAACAATTGGTGTACTGCTGGCTAGTATTGCTTTAGCTGTAGTATTAACGTTATGGCTATATAGAAGTAAGTTAGACAAAATATATAACATAATGTCAATCAACTAAACTGAATGGATTTGAGAAGGTTAAAACGATTATAGAACCTTCGAAGCAGACATATTCTACAATTGTCTTTGATTAAAAAAAGAAAACAATGAAATGCATTATCTGTACATAATTATTTCTTGAGCTTCTCATGTCCAGACCAAGCGTCATACAAAATAATTCCTTATCGGCTAACTATCCTATTTCATTAATAAATCAAAATAGAAAACAATGATAAACAGTCTTAGTCTTATTTTTCGTTCTCATCCTCAATCAATACTTTCATTTAAATTCGTGTTTTTAAAACTTATTCTAGCGACGACTACACCATCGACAACTACAACATCGACAACAACATCGACAGCCTCTACAACAACGTCAACAACAACAACAACATCAACAACATCAACAACATCAACAACGACAACCACAACAGGTAAAAAACAAAGATTTCATGTTCCGCCATATCATATTGATAATTATTTTGTCTAGCACTTTGTAATCCGCTCTGTTTAAATGGTGGTACTTGTCTTCCCAATAATACATGTCAATGTGTACCTGATCTATGGATTGGACCTAACTGTCAAACACGTAAGAGAATATTTCACATTACATATATACTTTTTTTATCTATCACAGCTGTTCGAATCTTGTGGACATTTGATGGAAATCTCAATGATTTTTATAATAATTTTCCTGGTATTCCCATTAATGCGCCAACATATCGTTCTCCAGGTATCAATGGATATGGTACATGTCTTTATCTCAATGCATCACGTAATCAATCTGTCACTGTTTACTCACCACCTTTTCTCAATATGGCTTATACATCATTTTCATTGATTGCATGGGTAAAACCTACGACATTACGTAATGGTACTTTTTCATCGCAGTCTGACAATGCGATCTTCGGTCAGCATCAAGATAGTTCAAACGACCATTCTTTCCATGTCGTTATTCGACAAAAAAAAAGTTACTTAGGTTTTTATGGTGGCGATAGTCAAGGAAATATCATGCTCAATCCGGGCAATTGGTATCATGTATGTATTTATATATATATTTGTTTAGAATCATCCATTGATTTTATTATTACTAGATAGCATCTGTTTATGATTATTCGACTTTGACACAATATATCTATGTCAATGGAATTCTTGATGTATCTAATACTCCTAGGGAACCATACAAAGGTGAAACAGGAGATTTGACGATTGGCACCAATGGAATACATTATCCCTACAATTTTTGGGATGGTTGTCTTGATCAAATAAGTTATTTTTCTCGAGCAAAAACGTAAACAAATATTTTTCGAATAAATAAATTTTTGATAAATTTAGTTTTTAGTTCAACAGAAATTCTTCGTGAAGCAACTTTGACTGTCAATTATTCATTTGATAATGATAGTCTTCTTGATGACGGTCCATTAGGTATCAATGGCACAGGTTTGAACTATACATTTAGTGGTTCGTGTCGAGTCAAAAAATGTTTATCATTACTGAATAATCCATCATATATTCAAGCAGGAAATTTAGTCTTATTAGGTACAACTAATCAATCGTATTCTTTTTCGATTTGGATCAATCCAACAATAATTAATAAAGGAACAATTATCCATGCATCACAAAATAGCGCAGGTAATGGCTGGTGTGTTCCAATGCTAGGATTTACAAATTCAAGTGCGATAGGTGTACAAAGTTGGACTGGAAATATTATCGATTTGACGGGTCCTGTAGCCGTAGCAAATGCGTGGACACATATTGCAATCACATATTCAGCAACGAATGGTTTACGTCTTTGGATTAATGGAAGTCAATATGGCTCAGGTACTGTCGGGTTTCCTTTTATAGCTTTTAATGGTCCTTTGTTTGTAACAATTGGTTTACCTGTAAACGGTCAAGGATGTTTTACGAGTATAATTAATAAAGGGGAATATACTGGATATATCGATGAATTTGCATTATATTCTCGAGAACTCAATTCTGCTGATATTAACAACCTTGCCAATCCATAAATATATTAACTGTGATGTTTTTTTTATTGATTTATCGATTCTTCTGATCTTTGTAGTATACGTGTATATATTGTATTGTTTTTAATATTTGTGTCAGAACAATGAGAAATATAGTTTTCCAGGTAATAGAAATAAAATAATCATCAGATCCAAAGAAATACAAATGCTTTTTATGATTACATTATTATTTAGATGAACTTTTGGAAAATCTATTTCTAGAAATGTTTTATTTTATTTGAAAGTGATTTGAAATGTTCGAATTTGCATTGGATGAAGAAGAATAGTTGTTGTTGTGTTAGAGATCGACGAAGGAAAATTGTAAAAAGATGATTGATGATCGTTCGTTGTTGTCCAATTGAGTCGATTGATTTGATTGAATGGTCGATTTGCTGTCAAAATCATTTCAGTTACATTAGTAATTTCACCAAAACTTTCGAATAATAGTTGTAAATCAATTTGAATCGGTTGTGAATAAATTGGATCTTCATTAAGTTCAAAAAAATGTTCAAGACGAATTAAATATTGATTTGACGTTAATTGATCGAGAGTTAATAAATGAAGATTCGATGGGATTGTCGAATTGAGTAATGATGACCATGATTGTCGATACATTGTTGAATAATTGTTATAGGATAGATTAGTTAATGTAAATGTCATCATTGGTTGCATAAACAATTGTTGAGCATTGATTCGATGAAGACGAGCACTCATAGAAGGTGAATCAATGATTAACAAATGTTTTCCACGGACAACAAGACCTTGTCCATAGGCAGTTTCATTTAATGGTTGTTCCCATGAATCTGGTTGAGAATAAGGAATTCGACGATGAATTAAAATTTCAATGGAACCATCGACAATACTTGAACCACCTTGAGATCGATCTGTTAATACTGTCAATTGTCGATTTTGATCTTTGATTGCAATTCGACTGTTAATTGGATAATAATTTGCACTAATATTTTCAAAGACTGTATAATTCCATGTTGGTCGATAGTTACGAATTCGCTGCAGAATTTGACGTCCATTGGCATCTGTATAGAATTTCGATTGGCTTTGAATATTTGTATCATAACGAATAATTAATTCTTTGCCAATTTGATCATCAATTGGAATGGGTCCAACAATCCAATCGATTTCAATCGTTGACGTATTTTCATAGACATTGATCTCTTCACTAATCCACTCATTAAATACAATAAAAGCTGATGAGACGAGATTTGATTTTCTACATGTGATATTTCGATTCAAACTAACTGGTTGTGGAATGGATGTCAATGATCGAAATGTATATGGACCTGAATTATTTGGATGACCTTCACATTTACACAATACAAATCTATTTCAATTCATCATCATTTATGAATAAAACTTACTATGATACCAATAGAAACCTTGATTAGAAAATGATACCGAAATATTCTTTTGCAAATTAATTATTTCAATCAGATTTCCTTGTCCATCAAATTCAACTCGAACAAACTCAAAATAAAATGAAAATTCGCTAGATTTTGTGTCGAATTAAAATAAAATTACTTGATTTTGTAAAATACATTGTTCATTGAAAGTTTTCATCTGTTCTTCATATTTTGTTTGATGTTGTTCAATTTTTGAAAAGTAAAAAGAATTAAAACCAAGTGGTGGTAATATGGTTTTGAATAAGATTTCATTTTTCGCACGACTAATTCTTCCAGGAATATTTTCAATTCTCAGAGGAATTGGAATCCAATCGAATGAAATCAATTGACCCATTGAATCAATGATTTCATAATTAGTTTCAGTCACTGGAATACGAACAAAATTGGTTACAAAATGAATTGTTGGATTCCATAATGTTAATACAAACTAAAATAAACAAAGAAATAAATCGAATTTAACGTCTTTCAAAAAAAAAAATGTTGGTACACGATGTTGATTTTCAATTATTAAACATTGACTTATATTTAATGATTGACAAAGATAATGTGGTGTTATTGACAATAATTTGTGATAAGCATTATTCACAACACTAACAAGAGCATCATCAATTCCTTGGGCTAATCGTTGAACATAATCATCAGCAACATGTTGCCATTCAGTTCCAGTAATTGCATCATGATGTTGAATAATTGCCATGGATTCACTGAAACGAAAGAGATCATTTCTTCGATCGAGATTGGCAAGAGCATTTAATTGTCGAGCTATTTGAAGAATATTATTTGAATAACGTTCGTAACGTTTCAATGCTGGTCGTGATGTAAAATAACCAGTCCAAATCGAATGTTCATTCGTTGCATAAGGAAAAAAATCATCTTCTTTCGTTGTCCAACTTCGATTCATTTGATTTAATGCATATAAATAACATGATGGTGTCGAATAGAATACATTCACATTACTTTCATTCACTTGAGCATTTACATATTTTATTAATTTATCTAAATTTTTAAACCAACCATGACCATTTTGATAATGAAAATCACTTCCCATTGTCATCATCAGATGATTTGTTGCATAACTTTGAGCTTGTTGATGAACAGCGTCAAGAAATGTTTGAACACGTTCAGGTACATTGTAATCATGAAGACGAGGATTATCCTATACACAAAAAATATAGACAAATTCAATTCAATTGAATACGATTTGAAACTAACCATAATTGGTTCATCTGAACAACGATAATCAAAACATAAACCATTTGGTGGAGTATAATCACTTTGAAAAATGCCAGTAAATAACCAACTTTGACGATCTAAATGATTATTTCCTTTCCAAATCATTTCCATTGTTTTAGTTGCCATTCGTTGTGCTCGATCTTGATAATCGACTCGTGCAAAAAATAAACCATCAAAACCCATCTTATCGATAACAAAAACATTTCAATTTTCGTTTTTACAAATGAAACAAAAAAGAAACCTGCGCAAATAACGAAGCAACTTCACGTGAATGACCAAATGGATCAATTTGCCAACCAATTTTAATTGTCGCACATTCACCAAATTCATCATATAAAAATTGAGCACCTAACGTATGTTGATCAATAATTGAATTGTAATGTGTTGTTGCTTCATCATGCATACACCAACCACCAGATATGAATTCAAGACGACCTGAATTTACAAGTTCTCGAACTTGACTTTTTATTGCGTCTGTTTGAACAATCCACCAACGCCAAAAATATGCCATTTCAACATAAATAAATCGTCGATCTGGATTTTCGACAAGTGCTTCAATCACTGAATCAAGAATATATTGAATACCTCCTTGATGACGAAAATCTTTATTAGCTGCAAATTAAACAACAACAATTCAATTCAATAGATTATTTTCATCATTTTGTTATATAACCTCCATAAAAATATTGATCAACTGTTTGAAGCCAACCGACATCGTCATGTGAATGAGGTACTATATGAACATTCACTTTATCAGGGTTACCCAAATTACATGTCTATATTCATTCATATACAAATTTATCCAATTAATTATCAATTTACTTTATAACCACATTGTTCAACACATGAAATTACATTACAAATTGTAATCACAATCAAACAAATACAACTTATTCTAACACACATTTTCAAATCTAAGATAACAACAACAACAACAACAAAGAAAAACGAACTTAGTGAGTTAAGGTGAATAGATGTCGACCTTTTAGGACGAGTAAATATAAAGGACAAAAAAAGAAAGAAAAGAAACCATATTTATTTCAAATTGAATTCAAATCAATAATCAGATTGTTCGTATTTCATTTCAATAGAGTTTCTTTGCAAATGGGTCGAAGAAGAAAAAACAGACAGGTTCATTCAGATTTCAGTTTTGACAAACGTTTCAAAATGAAACACAAAAAACCAATTTCAGCTGATGTTACATTGAATTTTCATCGAAAAACGGCATCATCCGGTCGTTCATTACCAACATCATTCAATTCTATTCGATTGAATTATGATTTTTCAACACAAAATCTCAATGAAATCAAATTCAATCGTAAAGCTAAGCGTAAAAGATGTTGTGTTGTCTCTCGATACTGTTGTCTTGCTTTGACTCTTCTCGGTCTATTCATTGCTATTGGACTAGCAGCTATGTTTATAGGTATTTTTACTCCCAAACGAACAACAACAACGACAACAGTCACGACAACCACGACAACAACTGCAACAACAACCACTAGTAATTGACACTTTTCAATTAGTCATTTTTATTTTCTTTTTATTCGAATAAAAGCATCGACAACAACAACAGAAACAACAACAACAACTTCGACAACTTCCACAACGACGACACAAACAACTTCAACGACAACAACTGAAACAACTTCGACAACAACAACTGAAACAACTTCGACAACAACAACTGAAACTACGACTTCATGTAAGT
>ERZ778024.1721-NODE-1721-length-23643-cov-31.369934_pt1 | contig 23643 bp, 27 predicted proteins | sample MGYA00375754_ERZ778024 | MGnify/ENA primary metagenome ERZ778024 (study PRJEB29350, sample SAMN05389827) | bioreactor metagenome | isolation source: Thiocyanate bioreactor | place: South Africa: University of Cape Town | collected 2014-02-18 ...
ACATTACTATGAAGAAAACAAAAACTTAAAGTTGAAACGCATGGAAAAATATCAATAAGGATATTCTATTTGATAGATTTCTTTGAAGATCTCACTCAAGATAGTTTCATACATGTCGTACTTAAAACTTGAATTCAAATTTCAAATAAGACACTACTGTCGGTATGTTACTCACTGCGAAAAGAACAAGAAAAGGCTATTCTGCGTCAATTGTGAAGCACCTGTACGCAAGAGAACAGCATTTTTTTCTCTCCGTCTACTTGATTAGACATTTGATGAAGGTGTTTTTTTTTCTTTTTTCGTGAGTATTACAGTAGGATAGTCTAATTACATCATTTAAAGCAAAAATATTCAAAAATGTCGGAAAGAATTCCGAATAACCAGTAATATCATAACATCTGTATCGAGTATTTTGCGGGTGAGATGACTTTGAACTTTTGAAAAAGCTGAACTAATTTTATTCATAATTTTAAAAAAAGCATAATTGAAAATTCAAGTAGTGCTTTGATATGTAATCAAATAATGTCCATATGCTGCAGCATCATGATAAACAACAAAAATATGTTGCCCATCACTTGTAGTATCAAATCCATCGGGTGGAACTTTCATCGATGGATTTCCTACACACGTTTTACCTATTAAAACATCTGCGAGAAACATCGTTCTTATTCCACGAGAATCTGCACGTGCATAATTATGACTATAATTCGCATATTCATGAAAGTACACTCCAATACCATAAGCTGTTCCTAAAACATACGTATGTGTGGTATATCGTCATTTTGTTTTCTTTTTCATTTTACCATTGACACCGGCAAATGAACGATTAAAACCTTCGACAATAATCTTGTCAACCGAAGTTCGATTACAACCATGAAAAAGTCGACGTTCATCAAGTTGTTTATACCGTTGACGAAATTCTTCACGATGAATGGCATACTTAAAAATCGAACTGCGTGTGTTTTTGAAATACATGTTTTTGTTTCTTACTTGTTTATACCAACGTTTATTTTGAATTCTTTCAATTGAAATAATTTTTGAATGAGAATGTTTCATTGTTAGATTGAAACAATTGAGAATATCTTGATATTCATTTGATGAATGTGAAAGACTAACACGTTTGAAATTCTCGTTTGTTATCAGCCAATTCTAAACGAAATTTTCTTTTCTGTTATATATGAAGAATTGTTTACAGAAGGCAATGACGAATCATTTGATGGAATAGTTCGAGTACTACGAAGTGTTTCAGTAGTTAATTGATAATAGTACTTTTCGGCATCGGATATCTAAAAAAAAGAAAACTCTGAATTGTGATTTTTATATGTGCATATCGTACCGCATCTTTTGGTCCGATTAAATCAATAATCGATCGGTCGATATCAATGGTTGGTAGAACTCGTTTTTGCAAACAAAATTCATAGTATTTGTTGATCGTAGTCTGTGGCCAAGTTGCCAAATCAGTTTGATCAGTTAAATGAGCTGTATGAGAACATGTTCGGGCTAATGTTTCGATTTGATGTTTACAAGCGATTAGGAAGTTTTGATCTATACCAATAAGAGTAACTTTTATGACTAGATAAGAATAAGATTGAAGGCTATCAATTATTTCATAAGAGATTGTTTATACTTTGTTTGTCGAAAGAAAGATTGGTTGGTTCGTTATCAACTGTTTGAAGTTGATCAACAAAAGCATCGTAGACATTTGTTTGTGTAGGAAGTAGAACAAAGGAAATAGTAAGTGATAATTGAGAATGAGCTTTCAATTGTTGATACGCTTCAGTAAGCATATATTTAGCAATTTGTTTGGGATCATAACCTAATTGACCACAGCCGATACTTGGAAAAGCTAAAAGAACAAATTCTGGTTTTGCTTTGATATCAATCAATCAAACAGACCAATAGTCGATAGATTATTTTGAATAGCGTAGAGAATAGCTGAAGATACGAATGAATCAATTAACTGTTTTGCAGCTTGAAAATAATTTTGTTCGCATGAAAAAGGATGAAAGAAGATTTTTTTACATGGTAGATGACCGCCGGGAGTATCGAAAATGAGTATATCGTAGGATAAGTTATGTTCGTAGATAGATTTTATAGTGGAACCAGCAGCAAATGTGATTGTATCACAGAGAATAGTCGATGTTGAACAAACAACGATTAGATCGACCTGAATTTGAAAACAGAAAATATATAAAAACATGGAAGAAAGATGATTATACTGTTTGTTGAGTAAGGTCTCCTATGCAGACGAGTATCTTTGATTTTCCAATTGGAATACTTCGAGTGGTAGTCGATGATTTCGGAGGTTCTGTTTTCGTTTTCGGTGTTCCCCATGAAAATAAATCTAAAAGCCAATTCGATGTTCGATTGGTCTCAGGATCAGTAGGCGTATTTTCTGATTGATTATTATCTTCGAGTTTCTGAAAAACTTTGGCCTGAGGTATTTGTATTCGTATATGTTGACGAAGAATTAGATAATTAAGCGAACATTTCGAATTGACAATATCAAGTAGTTGTTGATGATTTGATTGAATAAAAACTTCGAATCCTGGCTCATCAATTTCAAATTCAATTTTATATTTTGAAGTCTGTTGACGAATAGAATCGTTAATAGTTTTGAATTGTTGTTCGAGACTTTTGACAGTATTTGGTAAACCGTAGAGTGCTATTATTTTATTGCTTTCGCACAAACAAATATCATATCCATAGTCGACACGTTTTAAAATATTCGATTTAAGTTTTACCCAATCTTCGTTGATTTTAACTGGTTTACATTCAGAAAATAACAGTTCGTTTCGACATAATTTCTCAATGACCGATTCATTAACACCGAATTTTCGATGTTGTTCATCAATATAATATACTACTATCGAAATTGGAGATGTTTCTTGTTGACAAACACAAATAATCGTACGGAGATTTAGTTGATATTGAATAACACGAACTGTATCAGCTATATAAATCCAATTTAGATCTATAAAAAAAATAAAATTTTAATTATTTCATAATAAAACAAAATAATTTATATAACCAGATGTTTCATTGAATTTCTTCATACGAAATAAACTAATTATATTTAATAATTCACCAGCTGTTTCATCAATATGCTGTTCTTTTCCATTCAACTTCGCTAAATAACGGTTATTATCATCCTTCGATAATTCAATCGAAAATTTCGCTTGATAATTTTGAAGAAAGTAATCTTGAAGACTTTTCTGAAAAGATTTATTCGAAAACAAAGCCAGTTGTATCTTATTCTGATTTGGCAGTGCAATCGTCTTATCAATCACCGGAGATACTGGTCTATAAACGATATTTGCACTTTTGTTAGTTATTACTGACGATTCATAATTTAATTGTTTCATTAATTCATTGACATCGGAATGTTTTAGAGCTAATATATAGGTATTATTTGATTGTTTTTCATATGCAACAATGGATGAATATTTTCGAAGAATTTCTAATTGTTGATTCGGATTTTGAAGATTTTTTGTTTGAAATACAAATTGTTTCATAAATGTATTTGTTCGTATGTGTAATTGATTGATCAGCTGTTTATTTACAGACGCATTCATTTGACAGAATCGAATCTGTTTTTCATGAATTTCAACATTGAAACCAAGTTCTGAATCTTTAAATAAAGAAATCAATTTTTTTTAAAATTTGAATTAAAATCAATGAACTAATTACGTATATAAGTTTTATATTCTTGACTAAATTTTGGATGATGAAAAATTAAAACTCGTTTTTTTCCGAAATAAATTATTGAATCACATTTTTCTTTTGCTGTTACTGTTGCTGTTGCTGATTTATCTTCATCAACATATTTTATATTTGGTTGAATATGAATTTCATATTTTTGTTCCAATAAATTCGAATTGATTAACCATTGTTTGAGTTCATCATGATTTACAAATTCAATGCAGGCCTTATCATTTGAAAGTATATGATAAGTAAAAATCATTGTATGAACAGGTTTGATTATTGTTTGAATTAGATTTGTTGTTAGAAAGCTTTCTTTCGAAGAAATATGAACAGCATCATATTCATAGATTTGTTTTAAATTGATATTTTTGCCTTGTAATTGTCGTCGAGATTTTTGTAAACGACGAAGTTGATTGAAATCGGATATGATTCGATCACATTCAATTAAAAGAATTTGCTCGGAAGATGATGAAAGATCAGTTAATGTGTAAGCATTTCGATTAACTAAGATATTGATATAATTTGAGAATTTTTCAATGGATATTGGACCTTTGATACGATCGATTGTTGTTTGAAGAACAAAACTTTTTGAATCAATTATTGAATTGATTTGTTTGAATTTTAAATACGTATGTTTATATGGTAAAATAGCCATTTCGACTAGATGTTCGTTAACTAGAAAATGAAATTTAGTCGAATTCAGATGCAATTCTCCTTTTTTTACCAGCAGGATCTTGAAATTGAAGTGTCCATCGTTGAAAATCGTTTGTTTTTATTGGATTGAATACTTTATCGATTTGAAAACCTTGTGTTTTTAAATATCCTTTGATAGATGCGATTGTTACATGAGATGAATCCAGTATACTCATATCAATTAAATTTGTTGTGTCAATTGGCATCTGAAAACATTGATTTGAACATCGATTATAGAGTTGAATGAGACGAATTAAAAGAATGTGATCAATAGTTTCACATTTCCATTTTTTAAGAATTCCTTGATTATTTTGTTTGTTAAGTTGATGAGGAAAACGACAATTACGATTTCGACATTGACCAAAATAACGACAAATATGAAATCGAGGACAATCATTAGATTTGAAAGAACATTTTCCATTAAGAAAATCTTTGCAAATATTCATCTAAATTATATTTTCATTTTAGTATAACGATGAATAGATATCATGAACGAATTACTTTCGGTTCTAAACTAATATATTCTTGATGGGCATCGATTTGAAAGAGAGATGAGCCAAATGATCGTATGATAGAGGGTGAATAATCGATTTCATCGATTCTTAATTGATTAACATCATGATCAAGAAATGTTTGAATTAACTCATTTAAATAATTTGTTGACATTTTTGTTGTTGTTTTCGTTTTTTACTCTGACTGAAACACACAAACAGAACGACAAAAATCCACATTTTCCCTATCTGCTTATGAATATCAAAATGACGCTGCAGAGTCGTCCAATAAAAATATTGAAGAAACATGAAAAATGTATGTTTATCTCAAAACAAAAAGTACAAGGATCGAAAAAAAGATTCATGCTATTCCGATTTATTTAGATTTTTTATTCAGTTCTTTGTAGTAAATTTCTATAGCAAAATGAATTAGTAAATATGATATGAAAAATAAGATCATTACATCTGCAAATTATGATTTGTTTAAGAGAAGTTTTTAACTACTCAGCATTAGGATTTGAATAGAATTTCAACTTCTCACAAATCAATGATTTAGCCATAATCGTTCAAGAATATTTATCTATTTTTGTATACAGATCTCAGTACGCTTGTGCACGTTGTTGACTCTCAATTGTGAGATAAACTCTAGCTCTTTTTTCTTTTCTATTATTATCTCATCTCTTCTTCAAATGCAAACATGGAGAAAAGGTGAGAATATAAAAAAATGATACAAAGTCATATTCTATTTTAGGATTTGTATTATTCTTTCTATGTAAATTAATAATGGATGAAAACACATTGATTAGATACGAATCCAGGCAGGTAAATATAAATCTGAACATCAAAAATCAAGTTTTGATCCACAATATTCTAAGAAATACGATGAAAAGCTTTTCTTTTTTCAGATAAACAAAACATATCTAAGTAGATATTATCACAAAAATGGCCAATCTTTTTCCGAAAGACAATTACGAAGAACGTCTTGATGCATATATAAGAAAAGAATTCAATAGGCAATTAAAGCCAAACCATCCATGCGATCTTCAAATTCAAAAATGTTTAAAAGGTGATAACTGCCCTTTAATTGGTTTACCTGCCGATATATGTCCGTACTATGTACGAGGAAGATGTCATTACACTCAAAAGGATTGCCCTAACAGACATGTCGGTTTGTATTCAAATATTTATAAAAAAGCTAAAGCAGAATTCATAAGTAACGAGCAGAAACCACGAGCAGTGATCCAAAGAGTTTTCAAACGTTTTATGCCCTATGTCATATTTATTTTTACACTTGTTTTTAATTATTTAATCAAAAAAATCATCGATTCCGTTATGAAGAAAATAGTTTAATTCGATGGTTTTCCTGAATTCAAAATGGTTTTCTTTTCATGTACACTACTCTTTCCATTTTATTTATTTGATTTATCATTTGCTTCTACATGTTTTCGAATCTATGTTTTTTTTGCATGAGAAGAAAATGAAATACAAGTATAACATAAAATCTTTTTTTTATCTCAATGACGATGTATATTTTGGGAGAGACGAAAAAAAGTCCATAGTCACTCATAGATTTATCAAATGAAGTTATTCAAATAAGTATTTTCTTATCTTTCACCACAAGAGATCTAATTGAAGGCTGAACAAGAACCAATAATCGATTGGATAAACTTATTTTTGTGTCCCCAGTTGTCACACAAAAATGGTATGTTTATGACTGTATTCTTTCAAAATCTTCAAGCACTTCGAGTATATTAGGTCTTGTATCTCAATCTCACAAATCACTCAAGAGATGATACCACATTTAAAGTATATAATTGTCACTATGCTCACCAGATAGTTCGATGTCAAGTTCGCCCACTATTGGTTGTCTAACTCTTCGTTCTGTTCACATACAGTTATGAATTGGAACTTGAGAAACAACAATGGAAACATTCGTTACTGGTGGCAATGAATAGAAATACTCATTTTTTGCCTATATGAATATTCATTCTATGCATAATACGTAGTGGTTAAGATAAGACACCCTCAACACCCACCCTCAAGTTTATAAAATAAAACTAGCAAGTTAGAATCATGTATTGACAGTGTTTCTCTCGAATAAAAATATCGAAGAAACATGAAAAACGTATGTTTATCTCAAAACAAAAAGTACAAGGATCGAAAAAAAGATTCATGCTATTCCGATTTATTTAGATTTTTTATTCAGCTTTTTGTAGTAAATTTCTATAGCAAAATGAATTAGTAAATATGATATGAAAAATAAAAATAATATTACCAGCTAAAATCATATGAAATGCTTTTTCAACATTGATTTCATTGATTGCTGATGTTTCGATAAAAAGCATTCCATTCTTTTCTACGATGAAACTTTTAAAAAAGATATTTGATCTAAATAAATATGCATTTACCTGCAAATGCTTCAGCTTCGATACGTGAGACTGATCGATGCACTTGATCATCACATTTAGTACCAACAAGTAAAAGAACGATACCAGAAGGCGCATTGTCACGTACTCTCTGTAACCATTTATTGACATTCTGAAATGTTTCTCTTCTATTTATATCATAAACAACCAGAATACCTTGTGCATGACGGTAACACCTTTCAGATTTTGCATCCTAATTATGGTTAGTTAACATTATGAACCAAAAAATACTCACGGGACATATGCTTCCACATAGCGATTCAAACTTATTGTATCCCAGATTTGTAACTTAATTATTGCTTTATCAATTTGAATTATTCTGAAAAATGAATTATTAATTTGAGAGCAGAATTTATTTCGACTGATTAACTTGTTGTCAAATTCTATACCGATTGCATGCCCTGCTCCTGAATCAAACTCATTTCGAGTGAAACGTCTTAGAAAACAAGTTTTCCCAGCCTTTGAATCACCAACTACTATTACTTTATAAGAAGTAAAGAGTTTTATGGCTATAATTTCGTTCTATTTAATGATTTACCTTTAAAAAAATGATGATATTCTTTAGTTGTTTGTCTCGTATCGATTATTGTCTTAATACAATCTTCAAAGAAGTAAATAACAAAAATTATTTCTGTTGAATATTGAATAGAAATATACGTACGACTTATACTTTCGTAGAACGGTCTTCGTGTTGATGTAGTGTTTTTTATCACACCACTCGAATTTATATGAACAATAGGAATAAATGGTGTTAAATCTTCTTGTATAACAATATCCAATGATGTATTAATTTGTGTTTTCAACTGCTTTAACTCTGTATTACATTGATATACATAATTCTTGTCAAATTCCTGTTCTTCCAGAAGTCCTTGCATTTTCATCTCTACGTTTTTCCAACTCTTTTCCATTGTTGACAGGTGTTCAGTTATATGGTATTGCAGTATTTGTCTTCTATCTTCAGCAAGTTGTTGAATTTTTAAGATCGATTTCTTTTCCCAATCATTGATGGTTTTTATTAAAGGATGTTCTTTTATATTTTCTTTGAGATGATTCATTGTCTCTCGAGTAGCATTTAGTTCATCTTGAACAATTTGTATTTTGTCAGCAATTCCTTCGTGATGATGAACTTGTAAATTTGCATTTTCATCGCATAATTCGCACGAAGCAGTATTATTTATTGTTGACGCCATATTTTGTGTGTTGCAACTAACGACTAAAAAAGTTTTAAATACTAATTTTAGGTTTTTTTTGTCCGCATAAGACAAAATCGTTATCTATGAAACGAGAATATAGTTGTGTTATTCGAAGAGAGAAAAAAAAACATGTTGTGCAGATAACTTCGTTTGTTCCTAACAAAAATTGTATTCAAAATAAACAAAATAGTTTCGCTTTTCGCAGCTTTGCTTTTCTATTGTTCTTGAGGTCCTTTTCATTTTCGGTTGAATACTTTTGTAGGAAAAATCCAGCACTATCTGAATCAAAAATAGCAGATGTCTGTAGTCATTTTGCAGCATATGAAAAATCATCATTTCCCAAAGCATATATTAGTAGCACTAGTAAATACTGATAGGGTGAAGCATCATATTCTTCAATAAGTATACGAGCTCCTTCCCAATTTTTCACCTCTGTTGCAAGACCGACCGCTGTTCTATTGCCTGTTGTTATAGCATAAAATACAAAATCAGTTAATAATTCTGCATCAACCCCATGTGAATTACACAAAGTACGTAAATATTAAAGCCATAGAAAATACTCAAACAGATCAACGATATGATATCTGATATTTGTTTAAATTTGCATAAAGTCACCTTATGAACAAAAATCGTTTCATCTAAGTCAAGAATCTAAAGAATACACGTTGTTTTGTCTTATTTAAAAAGTCAATCATTTGAACAACAACTCATGTAACAGATAATAAGTATGATTATAAGATATCGATGAGTTCGTTCAATTTTCGGACGATTTTTAAATGAATTTCGATCGACTATTGTTATAACTATACATACATAGACAGATGGAACGGTAAAAAGAAAAATATACATGTGAAAGTCACGCATTTGTGAAATGATTTTTTATATAGCTTAATCTTTTGAATCTGTCTAACAAATTTGTTCACTTAAAATTGAATTTCATTATTTCGGTCGACTTGTTGCATATTATAAAAAAAACTCTCTTTCCAAAAAAGTGGATGAGTCCTCACGGATCGATCCTGCTATAAAAGCATTGGTGAGTTCAAAATACCAATAAACTTGAATGCAAAACATGAGGTTCAGTTAATCATTGAATATCCATCTATCAATCATGAATGTCATGTGTTTTGTTTTCTCGATGCTCATCAATGGTAATTCAATGATGATGATGATGACAGCCGACTCTCTTGTTACTCGTGTGATATTTAAATCCACAAAAATTTGTTCGTTCTTCGATGCGAGGTAGCATCTGAGTGATTCATCATGAATTATTCTTGTTGCTCTCTTTCACTAGCGGACGTCTGTCACGAGCGAAAGAAGAACTGAAAACAAGCTTTCTGTCTTTCAGTTCTATAGATAAAAATGTCGATAGGAAATCTCTCGCTCGTTTTTACAGAAAAGGAAAAAAAGGAATACGATGTTTCTTGGCCGTTCGTCTAGAATCGCTAACTATTCAATATTTTTCTCTCTCTCTTTCTTCACGTTGATTTTTTTTCAAGCACAGAAATGGGTAGTTATATTAGCATCAGTGGAATTACCATCAATTTTCATCATGAGAATGCCGTTTATTTTACCGATGAACCTCTCTCGGGTGTGGTAAAATGGATCAATCAAAATGGGACAATTCGAACAAAAGAAATTTATGTCATGTTCATTGGAGAAATTGCATACAAAACACAAGAAGTTGTTTCGACTGGAACATTCGCATCAACTATACGTACCCAACATCATCATATTCAATTCTATTCATCAAAAGTTTCTCTTGCCAAAGCACAGTTCGAAGAAGAAAAGATCGTTTTTCCTCAAGGAGAATATTTGTGGCCATTTCAATTTTTCGTAGCTGATCATGTACCACCAACAGTCAATTTATCACAGCATTATCCTCATGTCAGATACTACTTGCAAGTGGGAATTGAAAAATTCTGGTATAAGCCAAATACAAAGGAATTACGATATGTGACAGTGTTTCCACGTATAAACTTGCTGCAAAATCCTCAATGGTTACAGCCAGCTTCATTTGCAGAGCAAAATCGAAAAGAGATATCATTGAGAGCTATTATTAACAAGATAGGTCTTGTTCCTGGCGAACCCATCGAATTGACAATTGAAATTGACAATCCCAGATCAATGCTGATCAAATCGATTACATTCTCAATTTATCAATCGTTAAAATGCAACGCCAGTTTACGTCGACAGACTGTTTTAGAAGTAAAACTAATAGATTTCGAGAATGTCAATCGTCGACAAATCCAGAAAACTATCTCAGTCCGTACCGATGCTCTTTTCCTGCCTCCATCCTACGAATATCAGGGAGGGATTGAAAGACCAATTTCTGTTCAAATACGTTACTTTCTCCGATTAGCTGTTAAAGTTGCAGGACTTTTCAGTGATTTCGATCTTGTTATACCACTGATCGTTGGAACCGAACCAAGATTATACTCCTATCAACCATCGGCAGCGGTTCTTCCGGACGATGATTTACCACCTTCCTATGATTCTGTTGTACGAAATGCAAAATAACTTTCTCTCGCATCTGTTCTTTAAAATTATTCAATTTGAAAAACTACTGCCTCTGCGTAGATATGCACCAGTCCCAGTCAGGACTGGGTTATGTTAGAAAAATTATTTTTCTCGGAAGCGGGAACATTTTGGTAGTCGTGTTTCCCGTATGATAGTTCACTTACATTTTATATTGCCCACTGGCATACAGGCAACAGATTCAAGTTCCTAAACACTACTGGTTAAAAATGTTTTAAACCGACATACATAAATCTATGATTGACTTACTAGAACGTTCGAGTATTATTAAGAAAAAAGTGTTTCGTATAACCCAGTCTACTGGAACTGATGTATATCTTACATGATACTTTGGTTAAATGACCATATTGATCGTGATGAAAATTGTCGAGATTTGAAAATGAAATTTCGTCGAATAACAAATAGCTTTCGAGAATGTTTACCTCATGTCAAAGACCGAAAACTGTTCTGTGCAATTCATGGCAAATATGCTAAAGAAATTGTTCCTGATATTGTTCGAATTATCTCACCATCAAGAACAAGAATGTGTTATGAGAGGTGGCATGTTTAATCATGAACTTGATCTCTTAGATAAACTCAAACGAGATGTCAACGATTATGATCAAAACAATTTCTCGGGCAATTCTTACAAATGTATAAAGAGTAGTATGAGAAAAAACCTTCACTACTCCTGATTTAGCTGTATACCTGCCGTCGCATAACGAATTTCAATTGATGTCATAAATATCAAAGACAAATTCTCTTCATCAACATTTATTTATTTTCACTTTTTCTCTTGTTCTTCTTTTTTTTAATAATCATCGAACGAATATATTCCCGGGCAAAAAATATAACTCCTGTTGCATAAGTTTTCAGACAAAATGCTTGCTCATTTTCCAGTCGTTTGAAACTGATTTGAGAAACAAAAAAATAATGAATGAAAATCAGTATTGGATGCTCTTGTCAAATATATGTTCGGAATTTTTTAATACCTTGTAATTACTTTTATATGAATTAATTTCTATAAGGGTATTCAAATGACGTTTGGACAAATTAGTGTTTTCAGAGATGTCACTGAATATTTTTCCAAATTTTTCATGTAACGAAGTTTGATTATAAAACTTAGAAAATATGTAGTTCTTGATCATATTTGATACTCTCTCTGAATATGTCCTGATAATTTCAAACTGACCTAGTGTCGGCTATCTATGAGCAAATCATTGAAAAACATGAAAAAGTTATTCACCTAACTATCGATCTTTATATATCTTGTCCGTAAAAATTTTTTTCCAACGGATTATTTTGGTAGGTTCTATTGCACTATGTGCCAAAGAAGCTCATAATCTCTCTAAAAGATATTTTGAAATGAGTAAAAGCTAGAGAAACTAAAGAAACTGTGGATGTTTTCATAACTACTATGTTTTTGTGATACGGCGTGTTTCAGTTCTATCGACTTCCGATATTTTCATTGTTGATATAAAACACAAAGAAGTCATTATTCTCTAGAATAGACTACGGTCTACCAACAGGAATATCAAAGAATATGAATTTTGCTAACCTTATCTAAAATAAAATAATTATGTTTAAGAGTTATTCTGTATAATAATTGCTTTGCATCAATACCGTTGCATTGGCGGTCGGACTAATGAGAACAATTTTCTTGTTTTGCAGCTGATCAAAACTTAATGGTAAAGCGCGGTTAAGGTTTTTCAACAAGACAATACTTTCCTTATTATCCAAGGCTTTTTGCGCATTTTCCAGATGGAATTGACCGGAATCAAGATCTGTTCCTGCATGTAATACCACGATCACGACTTCTTCAACGGTCAGTACATAATAATGAGTAGAATAAATAGTGTCAATGGCATCGCAATCACTAACAATAGATCTGTCGAGATGATCGCTCCGACGCAATTGAACAAACGTCTATTGAAGGTTGCAGCAAGATCGAGAGGTACGGCAAACGAAGTAGCTGCAGAAAACCCACACCGAAAGAAACATCAGATGACAAAGCAATACTATGAAGTGCTCCGGATTACCATTCGTATTTCGGGAGACCAAGCCAAAGGATAGCTGCAGCTGTTGTAACCATCTGAGTAATCTTCTCGCTAATGATTGATTACATATTGGAAATGTTACTAATGGACCAGATTTACAATCAGGAAAAGTGCTTAATTGTGTCCGAATCAAAATCTCAACAGCAAAAAAACAGTAAAACACGCATTTTAATGTGATATACAACACAAGGTAGTAACCGTTTATGTTTGATTTCTCCACATCTTCTCTCGAAAAATGTTGTTGTTGTGCAATATCTTCTACCTCTTTCGTTTGGTGCTCTACTTTTGCTTCATACATCTCCTTGTCATTATTCTTCTCTCTCCTCTTCGAGTGAATACGGTGTTTGCTCGAGTCGAAAGCTTTGAGATGTCGCTATAAAATAATCGATGTAATTGATATCCAAGACTATTGACGTAGATAGTGACAGGAGAAGTCCAAAAGAAGAAGGCAATATTTAAATAGTTGCTTATAATTATTCTCATGCCATATATAAATGTGGATTTATCAGAAAGTATTTTTTATCAAAGTCTCAAGTGCAATTGAAAACAATGAAATCGTATTTAATATACTAATCATTTTATCTGAAAGAAAAGAACTTTACTTTCTGTAATTTAATCTCTGTATATATTTGAGCAAAGTTATCTGATAAATCAATATTTAAACTCGACTTTTCAATACTGAAAGTACCCGTACAAGCGATTGCCAAATATATATAGGCATCTTATAGTATTATTTAGCTCTATTTGATCATTTTTTTTCTCTCTATTATCAATATATTATTCATTAGATTTGTTCTAATGAAGACATTAATATTTCTAGTACTTAGCAATTTCTATGTGGCACCATCGCATATGTGGGATAAGAGTCACGTTCCATGTGGTTGTGGTCAAAGTAATGTTAGAACCAACGCACGAATAGTCAATGGCGAAGACGCAATACCCAGTACCTGGTCGATGATGGTATCGGTGCGAAAGCGTAATACATCGTCAGTACACTTTTGTGGTGGAACCATTCTTAGTGAATCATATATTTTAACAGCAGCTCATTGTGTAAATGATTATATAACTGGTGAAAGTTATGGAAATATGTCAATCGTTGCCGGTCTACATAATGTATCTCAAACAAATCAAATAATGCGACAAGTAGACAAGATTATTGTTCATCCTTTGTGGAATAAATTGCCAGCAGAAGTACAATACGATGTTGCACTACTTCATTTATCTGAACCACTTGATTTACAAATGAATTCTTCTCTTTCTCGTGTATGTTTGCCACCACGTCAAAATACTTCACAACAAATAACGAATCATCCATTAAATGGCACCCGTTTAGTTGCTATTGGATGGGGTGCATTAGGATTCACCAATGAACGCCCTCAGATTTTACAGCAGGTAACACTCTATTCAATACATCATTCGGTCCGAATATGCTCAGAAACGATACGTAATCCATTGGTAAACTTATGTGCCGGATGGTATAATGAGAGTAAAAGTAAGAACTAATTGAGTAACTTATATAATCTCTATATGAAATTTTTGTGAATTCTAGCTGTTTGCTTTGGTTAGTATCATCTTCATTGAATATTTCCGAAGTTTCTATATTTATCTTTGTTTGTAAATAATTAGGTGATTCTGGGGGACCTATTTTTCAATGGCTTGGAGATCGTTGGGAACAAGTTGGTATTGCATCATATACTGAAAATCTTTGTGGAATAAACAATTATCCAAGTGTTTTTACTCGAATATCATATTTTCATGATTGGATTCAATCCTATATTCTCAATACTAATCAATCAGCTGCATCGTCAGATAATACAACAGCTAATAGTCGGAAACTTTATCAGTGTTCGATACGTCAGGAATGCGGATGCAGTCGTCGAAATGTCATACTTTCTCCAGCAAGATTTGCTGAAAATGAAAACGCTTTGCCATTCACTTGGTCAATGGTTGTTTCAATCCGTGTTCGTAGCACTAATGAGCATATATGTTCAGGAACAATCCTTGATGATACGAATATTTTAACGGCAGCTCATTGTGTTCGTAATATTTCTGAACAGGATCTCATTGTTGCAGCTGGCATGTATTATCTATCGGAAAAGAATGCAGTCATTCAACCAATACAAAAAATAGTAATCCATCCAAATTATACTGCACATGGAAATCAATACACTAATGACCTGGCTATTTTACATCTCTCGATACCAATAGATCGATATGACTCAGGAGGTATCTCACAAACATGTTTACCACGAAATCATACCTCACGGCAAAATCAGCCATTAGTTATAGCTGGTTGGAATATGACAAAGAATTATACATTTATCAATCCAGAAATAATACAGCAAGCTGAAGTCTATTCTATCGGTAATCATTCCAACTGTTCTTCAATCAACGATCAATATCAACTTCAGTTTTGTGCTGGCCATTTCGAATATCTCAAAAGTATGGATATATAACTAACTAGTTCTATTTTTGTAAGAATTATTTTCTGAATAGATCATTGCGATAAAGAGACCTTTGGCAATCCTATTTTTCAATGGAATGATTTCCGTTGGATTCAAGTCGGTCTTGCATCCTATTGTAGCATGTCTGGCCAATCAATGGTCTTCACAAATCTAACTCAATATTCTACTTGGATTAAATCAACAATGATTTCAAATATTAATAAAATATCATCGACTGTTTTCCATTGTAGCAAAAAAGCATCATGTGGTTGTGGCAAAATCGATGTTAATTTAACTACTTCAGGTGTTATTGACAGTGAAGCTGCTGTTGAATCTAGTTGGCCAATGATTGTTTCAATTCAACATAACAATACACATCATTGTGTTGGAACTATTCTATCGAGTTTATTTATTTTAACTTCAAGTTCATGTCTCCTTTCGTTTCATACAAATGAAATAATTATTATCGCTGGAACTTCTAATTTGTCCGATACACAACATAACATTCGTCGAGGAGTTTCTCAAATTTATCATTACGAAATTAATTCGACTTCTCGATTATACAAACATGATGTTGCAATTATTAAACTTGATCGATCACTTCCATTCAATGGTACACAATCGATGCTTTCAAAAACCTGTCTATCAAACAAAGACAATTTCTTTCTGAATTGGAATTCATCATTAGCAATAATCGGATGGAATCAAATATCCAAAGAATACAATGTACTTCAGCAAATATCGATGAAATTAATCGACAACAATCATAGATCATGCCGACTCATTGTTTTCAATAAAACTTATCAATTCTGTGCAAGACCAGCAAATAATAATCCATACTTAGATATACGCAATTTAGATTTCAGTAAGATTTTTTTTTGTGACATGAATTAATATATAAATTCTTATTGTTTATCTATGTAGCTGCTATAGGTGTACCTGTAATGATGTATGTGAATGATCACTGGCAACAAGTAAGAGAAAAACAAGAATAAAAGATTCTTTTATTTCAATTGACTTGATTAAAAATATAGATTGGAATTATTACTAATGAATCTCTTCCTCCTATTGATTCTGTAAAAGTTTATACTCGATTGTCACCATATATTGATTGGATAAAACAATTTGTCGATGAAGAAATTCAAACGATGAGTTCTTCATCTATTCCTACATCAACAAAATTAACGACGAATAACAGTATCATGAATTATCAACAATCGAACAATGCTATTTTCAATATAATCTTCTCTTTAATTGGCATGCTTTTAATCTTAAAAAAACAATATTAATCATTGCCATCTGAAATGCGAATTTCGGTTTGCAATGAAGATAAACATTGCTTTTGCTTGTCATAATATGAAATAAATTCTAATCATAGCTTTTTTTGCAATCTCAAAAAGTAAAGAGATCGAAACTGGACCTGTAGATTGTCACGTTCATCGATGACTGTAAATCCAAACAAATACATATACCTAGTAGTTCAACTGAATTCGTGTAATGGATCTCATTTTTACCGCGATACACGTTTCTGAATTCATCAGACTGAACAGTCTTTTTGTTTTAACTAAAATCATTTCTGTCAAACATTTGATGAAATGAGAAGATCTGCACTAGTTGTTATAAAGAAGAAAGGAAACAGCAATTATGGGCAAAGTGAGAAAAAATTTGTTTTTTTCGTAAGTCATAGATAAAAGCCAGTAAACCTCCCTCCATATTCAAAGATCTCCCATAATAGAACACCCTTTTTGGTAAACGACATGAAATGCTTATTAAAAGACCCCTATAACTATTAATATTGAAAAAAATTGAACAATTTACTGCGAAATATGGATATTTTTTATTTAATAAAGATATTTTTTCTCTATTAAGCGTATATCGATTATCTATTCATGTGTAGCGAGTCTTTTCGATTATGTTATATAGCGCGAATATTTCTGCCGGAGAAATAAGTAGAAAAATGAAGAAAAGAGCAGTAAACAATGATTTTGTAACAAAAAAAAAGAGAACGAAAAGAAAATCTATTTTTTTCTTTTCGATAGTCGAATTTACAACGATATAAATAGCTTGTTTGCGTTCACAATCGATGAAACTATCATGTCCTCGAATAAAGAAAACATTCATTTATTGCCTTGACTGGGTTGTGATACTTACGATGAATTGAATTATGAATCAAGTGAATCCAATATTGATGATGAAATTGAACTTATTGATATGACCAAAACTCATGGGTTCGTCAATTGTGAAACCGAAAGTAGCGATGAGAATGACTTAAATTCAACGAGTGACATTGCTGATCAAGTGGTATATTTCAGAACTGTTCTAAATTTACTGATACATGTTTAAATAATTCGAAAACATGGTCGATGGTCCATTGGACAAAAACTTCAAATAATTGCCACATTTCGTTCGAATCAAAACAAACGTCGAACTGCAAATCCGTACGGATGTACAGCAGCTCAACTTCGAAATTGGCTACGAATCGAATCCGAGTTGATACAGTTGGCAAAAAAAATGAATGATATACTTTCCATTTGCATCGAATAAATGAAAGAAATCATGAAAATGGATTTTAGGAAAAAGAAGGCAAAGAATAGGTGGTGGAGGAGTCAAAATCAAATATGTTGATTTGGATGCCAGATTAATATTATGGTATCGTGAACGTCGAACCAAAATTGATGCGAATTTGATAGTTAATCCTACTTATGTTCGTCGACAAAAGGTGTCTTTCAAACAATTACAAAGACAAGGTTTCAAGCTCAGCCGGATATTCAAACATTCTCCTCCATCATCGAAGTGGTACGGTCGTTTCATGAAACGGCATGGTTTATCTCTTCAACGACCTAAACGTCGTCAAAAACTGGAATTCAATGAAGCATGCAAATGTGTGACATCATTTTTTTCGTATATTCGAAAGGCAAGTACATGGGCACCTAAGCGTGGTTCCATGGGAGCGTTCACACTTCGTAATGTGTCAAACATGGACAAAAGTCCATTACAACTCTCTGGTGATCAAAGTAAAAAAGAAACGTCGACTCAGTTAATTTGTAAAATTAAATTTATTATTCTTGTTTAATAAATTAAAAAGAATGAAAATCAAAGCAGCTGTTAACGTCGTTTTATTTATTCTTAAATGTATTCCCACCGAAAAGTCTAATTATAAGAATAAATAAATGACGCATTCGTTCGATTCACTAATAGGCTTTCTTCGATGATGATCATTGCCGAGAAAATGTTATCATTTATTAAACAGGATTCTATTCGACAACGGTTTCACCATTTAGTGCTGAACGCAATAAAGAATTTTTTATCATTCTGCGATAAAAATGAAACGTCACTGAAACAATAACAACAACAAAGAAAAACATAATATACATAATGACTATTTAATTTAAAAGTGGGAAAAACCCAGTAGCAGTCTCCTATATATTGCAAAACATTTTCCATAATCAATGCCAGAAAATCGACTACAAAAAATTCGTACACACATATTAATCAGTAATGTCACGAACAACGAAAGATGTTGGTTGGGTTACGAGAAATGATGGTGGACGCGATCAACGCTATACAATGCCACAGGTTCTAAATGCGGATGGTTCTCGAGATCAACGATTCAATTTATTTCAACAACCAAATTTTAGATCTTCAGAAGTATTATCACGGGGTTATTCACCGTACTATAATTCAACGTATGCACACAGTGGCCCTGGTAGATGACACTTATTTCAATATGATTATAATACTAATAGTTTACTTTCTATCTTTAGGTGTATACCAAATCATGACATCAGATGGTATGGGTAGACCAACGACACAATATTCCGGCATGTCCAATAATGTGAATCGACGTTTAAATGAACATGGTTATGGTGGCTCAGACAATCTTACGTGGCAAATACACCAAGCCAATTATCGAGGGATGGATGTACGAGCTCGTTATGCTGAAGCGGACAGTGTATTGGAAGCTCGTGCTCAAGAGTTATATCTATTAGGACAAAGAGATTATAATTGGAACTCGAGAAACAACGATGGAAACGTTCGTTACTGGTGGCAGTGAATAGAAGTAATCATTTTTTTAAATCTATATAAACATTTATTCTAACCAAGAATGCTCGTATTTCAAATAAAATATTGTTGAAAAAATCTTCGCTTCATTCTATGCATAATACGTAGTGGTTAAGATAAGACACCCTCGACACCCTATATAAGTCATATATTGCATTATATAAAATGAATGGAGAAAAATATAGAATGAAACATTTAAAAAAATTGCATAACACTCCCTCCACCCGGAATCGAACCGGGACCGTCTGATAGCTGCCTTTAAATATGAGTTACCGTTACAGTCAGACATGCTATATCCATTACACTATGGAGGGATATTGTAACTTTTCGAAGTTTTTCGATAAATCATTGATAAATTACTCAAATGATATGTACTAAAAGATAAGCTAACTGATTAACCATTTTTTGATTAATAGTTTTAGTAGGAATCTAGGCGCATCATTAGCTTTCTTTTCATTTATTTCAGGCAAAATCGATTAAATATGTTAGAAAAATGGAAGCAGATGTAAAAATATTATGAAATGTTCATGGTTATAGTTTCAATTTTCACCACATTCGGCACAGATTAGTTCACTACCATATGTTTGTGGTTCAACATTTTGATTTGATGACCATGAACCACCGGTACACTCCATGAGACTCATGGCATCTGTCGGACAATTCAAATTGTTCAGCATATAGCGACATTTTTGTAGGGCACTTGTGCCATCTGGGCATGTAAACATACAAGACTGTGTTTGAGTCCAACCTATGCCATGATGGGCGGCTACTTTGCTACACCCTAACGATCTGCAGGCAGCTAATTTAGCTTCGTTGGGAAAATAGTTACCACCAAAAACAATACCTTCAAATGATACTTCTTTTGTACTATTGATCAAGCGAAAATGTATTCGAGTTTTTAATGGTTTTGTTCCAACTACATCGATTTTCGTTAAAATTGCCGGATATTGCGAATACGTTAAGAAATGCGGATCGCAGATATCTTCTTCCACATTTCTGGCTATGCGATGCATTCCCAAAGATGTTGATTCAACCAGATCGAATGCAACCAACATTGAAAACAACATGATAAATCGAATGATATTCATTTTTAATACAATGAAACAAATTAATAATGATTTCAGACACACAGTTAACTTTGATCAAAAAGTCAGTTTATATATTGATGTGTATTAATCATTCTTATCTTTTTTATTATATTGAATCATAATAGAAAAAACTATTGATGTTTTTTTATGAATACGTGTTTCGACGAAATTCAATGATGTATTTTCCGTTAATTTATGATCTTGGTATTTTCGTTATCTACGCGGAATTACAGTTTTATGTGAAATATCATAAATATTACTAATAGTAGCTCTTATCAAGTTCCTTTTACTAATATTACAGAGTATAAAAATGAAACCGATTGTATATATTTTTAGTTAAAATCATACAATGTTTGCTCTCATTGTTTTTTCTCTCTTATTTTTGCCTTCGCTTCAATCAAGCTGCTTGCCAGGAGAGTATACCAGTAGTACTAAATGTTTAAGATGTCCTACAGGGAGTTACTGTCCCGATGGAATTCAACGAATTCTTTGCAAGCCAGGCACCTACAATGCTTTGTATGGTCAAGAGAAGTGCCGTATATGTCGAAGCGGTACTTACACTATTCAAAATGGCTCGCAAAACTGTAACAAATGTCCTTTGGGACGTTCTTGCAGTGATAGTGCAAAACTTCCTGTACTTTGTCCGCCAGGTACTTATGCAGATCTATACGAACAGACGGAATGTCGATCATGTCCCATTGGTTACTATAGCTATCAAAGTGGATCAACCTATTGTAACAAATGTCCGACTGGTTACATGTGTAAAGATCCAACGAAATTACCTGAAGTCTGTCCTGTAGGTTTTTACAACGGTTTATATGCTCAAACAAACTGTCGAAAATGCTCTACTAACTCAACAACATTAGGAACGGGAAAACTTGAATGTGTACCTGATACTGCCATTATCAGCTAATGTTGAAAGCGTTAGTTTGGTTTTACAAGAGAAATACGCCATGTATTTTCTATATTTAAATCAGAATAAATCAGAATATAACTACAAAAATTCTGTCAGAGATTCTTGAGAGATATTTTTCGCATTTCTTACCTCGAAGAAGAAAATAGCGGATTGTTTATTATATTACAGAAAAATACATAAATACAAATAAAGATCGTAGAAGATATTCATATGATTTATTTATCATATTCTTTTTTGGTCAAGAGTTTTTTAGCCGTGCGCGCACGACTATTGCCTCGTTTTGATGCTTTCTCGATTTCGCCAAGCGTTTTGTCGAGCCATTCAGTAGGAAATTCTCTTCTAATGCCTGCTTTCTTCTTCTGAGAGATAACTTCATCTGCTGTTTTTGATAGCAATACAGCAGCACTAATTGCACCTACGCCCCACAAAAGAGCTTCCCAACCAAGAGGAATTAAAGCAACTGCCATTTGTTATAATATAAGTTGAACGATTGACTGATTTGTATGCGGTAAAGTGAAATGACATTTTCACTGCCGATTTAACTTTTTATATACGAAACAAAAGTAATGTCTCATATATTCATTGACTCATGTTATAGAAGAAAAAAATGTGAATAAGATAGTGATATCAAGGTGGATATTTCTTACTCGTCATCTCTATGATAAAATGATTCATTGCTAGTCGTTTTCAGCAAACACTTACCTTTTACTTGTCAACAGAATGAGTTATTCTCTCATCACAAATAAACAAGACGAGAGAATACTTCCTATTCCCAAATGTTGAATATTGTGGAATCAGTCCCCACTACTTCAGTACTCAAGGGGAATTATTAGCTGCGCATATCAAGTTCAAAATAAACGCTGATTAAGCTGTTTGCAAACCATACGTGTCGGCAAAGTGTACCGGGCCCACAATTCGTACTTGTGATGCGTATCTAAATAGAACAGACCGAGTAAGAGATATGGATATTAGTGGCATCTATTTGAGTATAAGCGCTCCCGTTTCTTTTTTTCTCTGTTCGACTATTATTTTTCTCCAATGAAATTCTCTACTCATGCACTCATATCACTCTGTTACTGATTGAATCGATGCTATTGAATAATACTTACCGTTTACTGTTCATAAATAGCAAACTAGTTCGCTTCTCTCATGTGACTGGCGAAGTATTACTGCCGATGAAGAAATTGAATATTATATCATATGCTCGTAGTGAATATCGTAATACAATCATGTCAAAAATCGAAAACACAACAACAACTTGTGGTGGTTATATTGATGACTTTAATTTTTTCTCAGATTTAGCCACTTCCTTACGAATACTTGGCATTAGACAACCAGATACATTAAAGCAATTTTACGAACGATTGAAATTAGATATTAACGAATTGGAATTAGACGTTCAGACAATTAAGACATTAGACGATTGTTCCTCGAGCACTGAGCAATATTTACTCTTCATTCTGTTTCAAATCTTATTCATTGATGCGAAAGGCAATCTACGACGAGATGTACCAGCTTTCAATAGTTGAAAATTTTACAAGAAAATCTACCGTGATATTCGAGAACAAGATTTTGACATGTCTAATAGAATTCTGATATAACAATGAAGTTTCTTTTTTTTTATTCCAAATCTATAGTAATTTTTCTCTTGCTGATTCCAAGTTTTTCGTATAAGTTCGAAGGTTAGGATGATTGTCATAAAAAGGAATTGCTGTCGAATATTGTTGCATATTCGAATATACCCATCCAATATTATTATAGTCTTGAGCCAAATCAGGATGATTCGTAGGCAGAATTTTTTGATCGATATCTAGTGCTATGTGAAGATATGAAAGTGCCATGTCATATTCGTGGATACTGTTGTAGACGCCAGCAAGATTATTATAACAAATAGAAAGTGACGAATGATTGGCAGGAAGAATTTCTTGATAAATTGTCAACGCTTTTTCATAGTACGATAATGCTGTTAAATAGTCTTTTTTCTGGAAACATAAAAAACTTTTATCTTAATCTTGAGAATTTATTGAAATTTTGATAGAATATATGTATAAGCA
>ERZ778024.1725-NODE-1725-length-23606-cov-54.456796_pt1 | contig 23606 bp, 25 predicted proteins | sample MGYA00375754_ERZ778024 | MGnify/ENA primary metagenome ERZ778024 (study PRJEB29350, sample SAMN05389827) | bioreactor metagenome | isolation source: Thiocyanate bioreactor | place: South Africa: University of Cape Town | collected 2014-02-18 ...
GAATCTACGCATTCATCATTAAAAATTATAAACTGATAAAGAAAGATGAAGAGAGTGAGATATCGAATATATACGTATAAATAAAACATTCGAAATGGAATATTCAAGATATAGTGACGTTTCCAAACATCAAGGACTATTGATTTCTTTTGAAATGACACTTATTCCCTTTTCTGAAAGAAAGGGTTATAGGCTTCTAAAATGGGTAAGCGAAAGTCTTAAAAGTTTGTTTCTCTTGTCCAATCAGGAAACAGCACATTCAAACTGCCGAAATTTCTTTCTAGAAACCTACAACCAAGATATTTCCTAACGTAACTTTTAATCCTGAATCCGAATCCACTATTAGTTTTTCACGAACACCGATGGTTTTACTAGTAGTAGTAAAATTTACTAGTGAAAAATATTTTTTTCGAATTTTTTCGGAAATTCATGTAAACGTGGTTTGTTGACACTAAGCTCGAAGTTTCGGCATATCATTTATACTTCGCGGTGATGCATGGAGTGGTATAAACATTCGAAAAATTCTATTGTTTCATGGGAGGATTTTGTTAGAGAGATTAAACAAACGTTTGCTCCTTTTTATCATGAATAAATTGCTTTCAAAAAAATTAGAATTTTACTCTCAAGGAGAAAATCAATCAGTTCGCAGTTTCTATAATGAAATTTTGAAAGTTTGCCGAGAAGCTGATCCATAGATGAGTGAAGCTACAAAACTAAAACATCTTATTAGTAAAACGAAACTGCAATACACGATTACAAAATGCATCAAATGTTGGTACATGTTGAACGATGAATTCAAAGTTGAGTATAGAAGACAAAGATTGATCTCTTGCTATTGAAAGAAGTCTCTCATTGTTTATAGAAAACAATGAACATAGAACTTCAATATTATCAAGCTTTTTTAAAATATAAATTAAGATCTCATTGGGTAGATCAAGAAGAGTGGCAACATTCATCGAATATGTATTTATAGGTTTAGCCGGTGTCGTCGGTGAAATATATGGTGATCGAATGCGTCCGGTGAGATTATGAATCAATAGCGTTGTTGTCTTCTATTCATGATTAATATTATGAAAGGAACGAAATTGAATAAAAATAAAAATAAATGAGTTGCTAGATTTGTGATTAGTTTTCTTCTTTTTTTAATGACAAGTTTTTTTTATTATTCCATAGCTTTATCAAAATGTTTTGCACCTTCAATCGTCTTTTACCGATTCATCATTTGGTTATACAATAAACTTAATTCGATTTTTTGAAAACACGCTCGAAATTGTATGATGCACTATTGAAATCACTTCCTCTATAAAAAAAACATCGTGTTCATTCAACCGTAACGAAAAACAAAATATTTATTTCATTACTCACAACGGCCGTATTTCTCGGGAGGAGAAAAAAACCAAGATCAGTTTATATAAATATATCGAAATTCGATATCTGTCCTACAGTAAAGACAAAATGGAGACGTTATCAACTCATAGAAAAAATATTATTTTTACTTGTTTCGATTCACAACAACGAATAAAAGAAAATATCAACAAACTATCTCATCAAATCCTTTATCACACCAACATCGAATCTTGCCAAGATTTCATTGAATTAAACGAACATCAGACAATATTTCTGATCATTTCATCATCAGATATTGATCTATTATTATCCAATATCGTGATATTTAAACAAGTCCATTCAATTTTTATATTTTCCCTTCCCGAAGATCCTTACAAATTAGTACGTGATGAAAACTTGAATGTTATTGGTTTTTATCATCAACTCGTTGCTCTTTCGTCATCGATTGACGAAGAAATTCTTGAATACAATAAACAATTCTATCAATGGACTATTTTCGATCAGGATCAATTTGAAAAACGAGACTTATCAAAGCATGCTCGTGATTTTCTTGGATTTCATCTTTTTCATCAACTACTTCATCATTTAAAGCGAGATGAACATGCTAAACAACAAACGATTGACTTTTTTCGCCAAAACATCCCGAAAAATTATGAATTCATCGAGACATATGAATCAAAAGATGCTCTCAATTGGTATCTCAATCATTCATTCATTCAACAACTGATAAATCAAGAATTAAAAACATTGAATTTCCTTCATCTTTATCAGCTAAGATATTTTCTTGCTGATCTCTGTGAAAATTTACATCAACAATCGCATTCACAAGAAAATTTTACTGTCTATCATCATACGAAATTATCGGCAAGTGAATTTCGTAACATGAAAAATTATCAAGGTAAACTGATGTTAATCCGAGGTTTTCTTTTGACATCTGATCATGTCGAACAATCCGATGAGTTCATCAATATTATTTTCGAAATTCAATGTAATATTCGAGAACTTGGCGAGAGATTGATCTTCGTTGATTTATCACAACAATCAGATCAAAATCAAACGCGTAAACATATTCTATTCGATTTCAACACAACATTTCGATTGGAAAACATTATAGAACATGACAAATCTTGGCTGATTCGATTGAGTACAGTTGATGATGGACAACGTATTACAGAGAAATATCTCAATGATACACGTCGACAAATAGATAATCTACTGAGTATTTCAATTATATTTGGACGATTTCTATACGAAAGATGTCAATGGTATGATGCAGAAAAATACTTCGAATATCTATTGAATGATCGATCAGATGAAGATTTAGCATGGATCGAATATTTTCTCGGTCAAACTCTTCATTCGAAAGGCGAATGGACAAGAGCAAGAGATTATTGTGATCGTTCCTATCAACGAATGTTAAATTCGAATCCAATTCGTCGAAAAGATTCAGCTATTGTACTTTCGGGCATTGCTGAAATATTGTTTACTGAAGGAGATTATGAAAAAGCATTTAAACTTATTGAGCGAGCATTGAAAACTCAATGGAAATCTTCTTCTTCTTCTAATCATCCATATAGTGCGAAGAATTTCGAAAATCTTAGTCTTATTTACATGAAAAAACAACAAAATGACAAAGCACTTAAATATCTTCGTAAGGCATTGTCAATTCGCCAAGAATATTATCAAGATTTTCATATTGATATCATCTTGAATATAAATTACATCGATAGTATATCGGTCGATCAAAGAAAAGATTATGAATTTGAACGTGCAATCAATGTTTTTGATTATTATTCTCAATCGAATCGTATCTATGCTGTTAAAAGCATAAATTTAATGAGTGTAATTTTACGTCAACAGAAAAAATATGATCAAGCCTTGAATTTAAATGAACAAGCCATACGAATAGTTTGACGATTGCGTTCGTCCTATCATTTTGACTATGCCAATTTGATAAGTCTAAATCTAATTATTAAATATGATCAAAACAAATACGATGAATGTTTACAATCGTGTCTACAATGCCAAGAAACGGTGAAATATTTCTATCCATCCGATTTCTTAGGAACCGTATGGTTATTCACTAATATTGCCAATGCGAAATCATACATGAAACATAATTGGAAAGAAATTCTTCCGTATTATCAACAAGCATTGGATATACTGAAAAGATCCTATCCATCCTATGATGGATGCAAAGCATCGATCTACAATCAAATGGGAAATGCGTTCAAAACACGAAAAGATTACAATAAAGCCCATAAATGTTATCAAAAAGCACTTGAATTACAAGAACAATACTATCCATCCGATCATGCTGAACTATGCCATAGTCTTCGAAATATTGGCCACACATTTCTCGAACAAGACAAGTATGATCAAGCTTTGATGTTCTATCAACGAGATTTAATCATTCAGCAAATGAAATATCCATCGAATGACATCAATATTTCTGATAGTTTAAATAATATTGGTCATACTCTTCGTCTGAGTAATAAACTTGATCAAGCACTTAAATATTATCAGCAAGTATTAACTATTCGAAAAAATTTTTACTTATCTGATCATACTGATATTGTTGATACTTTAATTTTAATTGGATATGTTCTACAAAAACAAAGAAAATATGATGAAGCATTCGATTATTATCAGCAATCATTAGAAATGCAAACCAACCTGTATTCATCCGAGGATATAAAAATTGTTTTAAATTTAGCTTTTATGGGTGATATACATAATGACAAAAGAAATTATGATATTGCTCTAAAATTCCATCAAAAAGCATTGTTAATTAAAGAAAAATATTATTCATCAGACGATGATGATGATATTGCTTCGAGTTTGATTTCAATTGGTACTATACTACAAAATCAAGGAAAATATGACGAAGCATTAATAGCCATGAACCGTGCATTGATGATTCGAAAGAAAAATAATTCACCAAATGATGTGATCATTGCACACACTCTTACTCATATTGGTGATCTACTGAATTGTCAAAAGAAACACATTGAAGCTCTAGATGTTTATCAACAAGCAATGGATATTTACGATCAATATTATCAAGTCGATCATATACATAAAGTTGACAATTTATACAATATTGGTTACACATTGAGTCAATTAGGGAGGGATGATGAAGCTCTGATATATCATGAACGAACATTAAATATTCAAGAGAATCTGTTAGGCAAAATGGTCATATTGATATGATTCGTACTTTGATTGCGATTGGCAATATTTTGTACGAACAAAAGAAATTCAACAATGTCTTAGAGTATTATGAACGATCTTTAATCATCAGGGAACAATTTGATGCATTGAATTATACATCGATCGTAAATCTCCTTACAGGAATTGGAAATACACTACGTGAACTAAAGATGAATGATGAAGCATTGAGATATTATCAACGATCAGTAGACTTATTCGAAACTCATAAACTATCAATTTCTGACAATATTATTCAATCGTTTCTTTATATGGGACATTGTCAATTTGCGCAATCATCTGATGAGAAAGCTAATGATTTATATCAACAAGCATTAAAATTAAGTGAACAACGAGATCTACCTGACCACATCTACATTGCACAACTTTGTTATTTTATTGGCGCTTGTTATTATCATCAAAGAATGTACAACCAAGCGTTGAACTTTTCTGAACGATCTTTGGCTCATTATGAAAAATATAACGGTCAATTTCATGACTTAATTTATGAAGTTTGCAACCAAATCGTTACGATTTGGAATCGAAACGGTGATCGAAATCGTGCTATTATATATACGCTTAAATGTCTGAAAATTGTAGAACGATGTAATTCTTTGAAAGATCCGAAGGTTAGTCAAAATATATCCGGTCTTGCTCAACTTTATCGTAACACATTGGATCATCAATTATCATTGACATATGAACTAAAATGTCTTTCACTTCGAGAAGAAATTTTTCCACCCGACGATATTAATATTGCTGACAGTTTATCCAATATAGGTCTATGTTATGATAACCTTAATAAATGGAATTTGGCATTAGAATACTATCGACGAGCATTACAAGTCTATGAACAATCAACTACGGATTCTTTCGATAAAATATGGCAGTTACGAGAAGATATCAACATAATTTTAGATCTTTTGAATGAATAACTCAAAAACAAAATAAAAATTTCAATTTCCTTCGTTCTTCGTCTGAACTTGGACATTCTTCCTCGCATAAATAGTTGAGTTTTCATTTAGTGCAGAATCGAATTCTACATATAGCACAAACATAGAGGCGAATCCTTCTTATTACAAAAAAAAACTCGAATCCGGTGGGAATTTCACTGATGTCAAAATATAAACCATAATTTTGAAAGTATGCATCTTTTTATTATACATTTTTGAAGCAATATCGTAGTCTGTATCTGTGCATAGTTTAACGACTTTGATAATAAAATATTTCTAATGTCTATATCATTTATAGGAAGGAGGTAACAACCGTTTGTGATTCAATGATTCATTTTGAGTTATTTAGTAATTCGAATCGGTTGTTTCCCCCCTGATCTCGATACAATATTTTAACGTCATTAACCACACTTCAAAGTTGTTTCTCTCTTTTGTGCTACTCATCGATTCACAGCAAAGAATGAAAAGAAAACATTCACGAATTTTTTCGGCGAAAAAAAAAGACTAGAAAAATTTTGTTTCAAGAATAAAAATACAATTAATTTTCATCGAGATTTTCAACTGCTTGAATATCTGGCGAATTCGTTGATTGTTTAGTTTTCTTTCTCTCTTTCTCCAATCGAAGTAAATGTCGACAGAATCCATCATTTGGCCACACTCGTCGTCGTGTAGCAACCAATCTAAACGCATCGAATATTGACATATCTTCATACGTATGCAGTAAATAAGCAACAATCAATGTCGCTGAACGACTTATTCCCTAAGAAATTTCCGATTCAAAAATGATTTTTATGCACATTTAAATTACTTGTTGACAATGAACATAAACTCGATTCTTTTTCTCTTTCAATGCTTCGTCGAGAAATCGAATAGCTTCATCAAAATGTTGTCCAATTTGATACATTGGATTGTCAATAATCGTAAATCCTAAATATCGAATTCCAACTTCTTCATAATACGTTGCACTCGTATTAATCTGACCGAATTTTCTTCCTTCAGCTGCATTTAAAATATGTGTAAATCCTAATTTTTTCAATTCGATTGGATCCATTGCTAATCGACTAGAACAACAAAAATGAAGAGAATAGAACTCTCGCTTGTCAATCTTACTAATCTCCTAGGAACAATCTCGGTACGATTTCATGATAGTTTCCTTGTTCACAATCAGCATCGACTAATTTTTCGTCGGCGTGATGCGTCGAAAACAATCGTCGAAATAATTCCAAAATCGTTCGACTTCTCGCCGGTTCAACTTTAGTTTCAATCAGAATCTGTCGAATTTTACTCAGACAAGTTCGTTCATCATCATCATCATCTGTTTCATTCATCTTAAAACTATTATTATGAGTTATTGGCGTTTTTCTGTTTGTTAAATATTTACAAAATTGAGGATTAAAAGAAGAAACAATACATTTAACACTGTTCACATGAAAATCTCGTTGACAAAATCACAAAAAAAAAACAACAATTCGAGATCGAGAGAAAGACTAACAACTTCTTTAGATATACGTCGGCGTTTCTTGGCCAGTGAGGAGACGATACATTTGTGTTGGCATAGTTTTCATTCGAAGCTAGAAGATTTCAGACGTAAATGAGAACAAACGGGGGCACATTAACATCTTACTTCACCAATAGAATTCGCGAGCATACTCACGATTCGTTCGTGAGTTGTAGCGACGACACTGTGTCCATTGATTTCAATGATTCGATGACCAACACGAACACCGCCTCGTTCGGCTATTCCGCCTCGAAGAAGACTACAGATCTGAACGAAAACGATTCAATTTCGAACAACAAAAAAAAGAACAATTTGACAAAGATTTACTATGCCATTTTGTACGCTAAAACCAAGCTAAAGAAAGATTTGTGTAATTCGATGAAGACAAAACGATTGGCTGTTTACTTGATATTTTGTATCAGGCCGTCGGATGAGTACTTCAACAACAGGAGGACACGGAACAACAACAAAACGAACAGTTGTTAAATGTTTCATATTCTAAATCATCATCATTTCATCTTTCTCTTATTTTCATCATTCAAATCTACTTTTATCTGCGTTTGACAACTCGATAACGGCAGTCCAACCATACTAATTCCATTCACGGATATAATCTGATCGCCGATATTCAACTGTCCACCTCTGCAAATAAACAAAACCAATCTCTCAGCTCCGTTCGTTTTTTAAACTCGAACAAACCTCGCAGCCGGTCCGCCGGGCATCATATTCGCCACGACAACCGTTGGCAGCATCGAACCCCAACCACTTTCGACAATTACGATGCCGATCGGCTCGTTTTTGCCCTTGGTAACAATCGCTTCTTTTTGACATTCTTTTCGAGCAAAACGATCCAATTCTTCGACGGCTATTTCTTGCTGATCGAGAACTTCTTGATAGTCAATATCACGTGCGAAACTCGGGTCCTCAATCCCGTTCGCTCGAAGAAATTCAACATAGGCGACTTGAAATGCTTGGCCAATCGAATGAGCAATGGACTGAGCCTAGACGAAACGAGTTTAAAAAGAGACAAAAAAAAGAAGTTGATCTCACTTCATCCGACTCAAAAACATGACAAATCATCTTCTGATTGATCGACACGACTCGTCGTGATGTCGAACCATTCGGTTCGTCGTATTCATTGTTTTCATTTTGTATATACCGTCTTTTAGCCATTAAAACAACCAGATCGCCAATATCAGCTAAAAACAATTTTCACAAAAAAAAACATTTTCAAATTTTTCAAACCAACCGATGTAAGATATCGATCTCAGTGAATGATCCATTAGAATATCTTCGAGATCCGTGTTTAAAACCATGATTTTCTCGGTTGATATGAACAGATCGACGTCAACCATCGGCTGACTCTCGCCGTAAGGTGCTTTGATACGTTCGACGGCTTCTTGAGCTTGCATCATGCGCGAGACTTTCGTTGGATTGCCTTCGCAAGGTAGCTGAGTCGAGCCGAGATATCGACAACGAAAGAGAACGCCCTCGATTAGCACACTGGAATTTTCTGGATCGGCAATAATTTTTGTTTGAACTAATAAAAAATGTCAAATCAGTATCAAATGTTGACGAAATCAAACTACAACACCGAACATTGAGAGTGTACTTACGGAGAAAAAAAAAAGTTTGTTTAGATTAGTAAAATGAAAGAAGAAGAAAAAGAGAGAGAGTGGTCAATTGAAAATCGTTTCGAGGAAATTTACCTTCACGAGATCGTGCCGGTCTCGAAACGGCTTGATTTCGAGCGTGCATTTGATGTTCAAGTCCGAGGAGTTTATCTGTTTCTTCATCTGTATCGTAATCTAATCAAAATACAACATCAACAATCAATATTTTTAGAATACAAAACGTGTCTTCTCAAGGGTTAACTATCACCACAAAAAAAAAGATAATAATCATGCGAAACAACAAACCCGTCTTTCTCGTTTTAGTTTTATTATCATCTAAATGTTTGGCTCGTGATTTTTTCGTTTGGATTTATTCGATCTACCTGCTGGAGTTGTTGATGATTCAACTAAAGGTGCTTGAGGAGTTTTTGCGTATTGTTGTTTGTGCGATGGAATGTTAACGGCAGGTTTCTTTCGAGTTGCCGACTCGTTATTCTCGGAATCGGAAAGACCATCTTCGAGAACAGGCAAATCTTCAAAATTTCGACTTTTAAAATCCTTCGATTCGACAAAACGAAAACGAAAACTTACTAACGGCTGTTGAAGATTTAATACTATCAAGTGAAATGACACTATCAGCATCATTTGTATTCGCTCCATCGCCATCGGATAATAGATCAGGTGATAATCGTGTTAGACTTCCGTCGATCGATGATTTCGGCTTTTTATTGTCATTTGTTGCTTTTGTTGCCGTGAGGAAATTATCTGAAGATATATTTTGTCGAGAATTTCTCTTTTATTCGGCGTGTCGAACTACCTGACAGAGATGCTTGTTCTTGAAAAAAACGTGCAGCTGCTTGCTGTTGAGTGACATAGGCTGAAAAACTCTGAGGATCGATTAACGAAGGATAGAATGGCGGAAGGCCATTGTTCGTTGGAGGTAGATAGGGCATGTAGAAGCCCGGATGTTGATGAGCAAATGGATAGACATTGCCTGGTGGCCAGACATAAACATTAGGATTCGATGATACGGGCACTGACGGCTCTTCATTGATCGAGTCCGGTGTCATTTCACGTGTACTATCGAATAATTGAAGATCATTTTGTGTCAATTGTGTTGGCTGTTGTTGAGTTGTTGTCATTATTCGCATGGTTTCGAGATTTTTTTCGAGAGCTGCATCGATACGTTGATTGGCACATGTTGTCGTACTCATTGAAATCGGTTTGGCAAGTCCAGGACCGTTGATCGGCGAACTACGATTGTCATTGATAATCGATGTCGATGGTGAAACTTGTTTATTATTCGGAATCTATTCGAAGAAAATGTTTCTCATGAGATTTGAACGAATAGATTTAGTCTATTATTATTTTCTTTCGATTCTCATCTGTCAAAAAAAAAAGAAGATAATTATTAACTAACATCTCCTGAGACCGAACGTTTTTTTTTTCTCAATAAACAAAAACATCGTCCTGCTTGTTTTCTTCGATTACCTGAATATCTGATAAATCATTATTCTCGTCAGCCGTTTGTAAACATTCCATGATGCTGAAAATACTAAAAAAAACAAGGCATAAAGCTTTCGACTAGCAGTTCGAAGAAGAAAAAAAGGTACGATGGAATTCTTCGAGTAAGAAAAAGAAGTCTACACGTGTATTATTATTCATTGGCCAATGATAATAATGATGATGAAGAAGAAAAAAAAAGAGGAGCATCAGTCGTAATAGGAAATAAAGAGGAAGGAAAAAAGCGTTCGAGGCTGATTTTCATTCGTGAGTCTTACTTTTGCCGTAGGTTTTTCTTTCCTCTCTCTCTCGTCTATCTAATAATATTGATGACGATGATGCTATTCTGACACATTTACATTTCTTTTTCTTTCTATGTTAAAGTTAAAACCCATATTTATATATAATGTGCACATACGGTCCTATTGAGGAGAAGAAGAAAGAAAAAGAAGCGGAAGCAAAAGAGAATCTATATATTGCATGATGTGTCGGGATATTTTCATTGAACGGAGACGAAGAATGGTTTTCTCTCTACCTTGAAGACATAGAAATGTTGTTTTTTTGATCCTTACCTAATCAATATTTACATTGCCTAGAAATCTCTATCTAAAAAACATAAGAAAAACGTGTATTTAATGTTCGAATTTTCGCAAATATATCGAGATTGTCTTCTCCGGGACTCATGAGAGCGGTGTAGATTGTGATTTTATTGAGAACAGGTATTGTTGAAAGAACGAGATTGAAAAGATTTTCTCGTGTAATTTGTGTTGAATTCAGAATTCGTTCGGCTGTCGTTCGTCGAAAATCGTCCAACGGATCTGGAAGCCAATGATCGTAATTTGTTTGTACAATTGTTGAATTCAATTCAATGGGATTGATTGAATTCAAACGATTTCGTGTTAAAATCAAACCCGATGAACGACCATCGGTGATGATGAAGTAAACAGGCGCAATGAGATGATGATGTTCGAGAGTGTATTTCATGTCGACATACGACATAATCGGATTGTCGAAAATCGAACGTGTGAGAATGAATAATGGTGTCGAATGAAGATATACAATTGACATGAGAGCATTCATCCACCAGTTTTGATCGCCGGTTTGCCGTTGATTAATACTGAAACTGAAATAACCCGAACGAGAACTCGTGAGTAAACCAATCGAACCAGCAAAATGAATCGATTCGTAGTGAAATCGAGGATTTGTCGAGCGAAAGAATTTCGCATGAAATGTGAGACGACGAAGGAGATTTGTATTTAAATCAAAATCGAGATTTCGTCCATGGAGAATCGTTTGATTAGCAGTTCGAATGAGAACACTCGTGCAAAATGTACGAAGTTCATAGACGAGATTTACAAGAACAATATCAGCTAATGGCATTGAAATGCCACGTGCTATCGAAGTTAACTCATCACGATAGGGCTGAGGTATATGTTTATCTAACCGACTAGTAATTGTTTCAGCAACTTGAATAAATATCGATGGAATTTGTGCACGAATTTCTCGATTAAATTCTTGCATAGGCTCGGTAAAATTGGGAATGATGTTCGACCAACGATCGAGTGGATCTTGATCGAGATCGATCGAATAGCTCGGCAGATCGATCAATTGATCCGTATGTACAAATGAAAAGCAAATGAAAGACAAAAGAATGAATATCATCTAAAAGAAAAACTATGAATTTTCTCTTTTTCTTCTCCTCGGTTTTTATTTATTTTCTCAAAAATTCATCATTCGTTTAATCGCTTCTAAGCAACGCCATTTTGACGGGAAGTAAAACGGTTCGAAGACATGAGGTATCGGATGAATATCATAGCCGCAGACACGTTCAACCGGAGCTTCGAGATTCAAAAAGCATTCTCTCTGAAGAAAAAAAAGATCATTTTTATCCTCAAACACAAAACGAATTACGTACAGAAACCGTTGCAGCAATTTCTGCGCCGACGCCACCCGTAATCGGTGCTTCATGACTGACCAACAATCGGCCAGTTTTACTAACCGATTGACAGATCGTATCGACATCCCACGGGACAATCGTACGAAGATCGATAACTTCACATGAAATATTTTCCTTGGCTGCTAATTGAGCAACTTCACGAATAACATGCACTTGTGTACCCCACGAAAGAAGCGTAATATCGGTGCCTTCTTGAATAATTTCAGCTTTCGACAATGGAATCGTATATTCTTTTATCGGTACATCTTCTTTCGCAGATCGATAGAGAATTTTCGGCTCAAAAAATATACATGGATTATCATCTTTGATGCATGAAACGAGTAGACCTTTAGCTTCGATAGCACTTCGAGGTATAACAACCTGAACAAAAGCTCTCAATGTTTCCTAGTTCAGTGTTTTTTTTTTGTTACTTTGAGACCAGGCGTATGCATAAATTGCGCTTCAGGTGATTGCGAATGATACAATGCACCATGTCCAACAGCGCCCCATGGCGCACGGATTGTTAATTTACCGCAATTGAATAGATTTTGCGAACGATAACGATATTTTGCTGCTTCATTAACGATCTATTAAACAAAAACAAACTATTGAATCAATGTTTATCCTTGAAGTTTTACTTGATCATATGCCGGAAAAATATAATCAGCAAATTGTATTTCCGCAATAGCTGTTGCGCCAGCGACAGCTGCACCAATACCAAAACCGATGATGCCTTGTTCACACAAAGGTGTATTAAATACACGATCGGCACCGTATTTCGAACGAAGTTCAGTTGTACACCGGAAAACACCGCCGAACGCTACGTCTTCACCGAAAATAACTGAAAAAAAACAACATGTTTTTCTTTTTCGTCTGTAATCATTCGAATTTACTGGCTGAATTGTCATTGCCAAGTGTTGTATCGAGAACGTTTTGAATTGTTTGACATAGATTCATTTCTTTCGTTGGACCTGACGAGAGAGAAAAGAAAAATTGCTTTCGATTTATTTCGAATGGATCAAACCGTGTGCCGGATCAGGTTGATCCTTGAAAAATGTAAAATGAGCCATTTGTCGTCGTGAGAAAATCGACGAACATCTCGGTGTTGTATTAATCAAACGTTGAAGCAATTGATTCATATTTATCTACGCGAAAACAACAACAACAATTAGTATATTCACATAGAAAACCCAAACGTAAGTAAAAGTAGGCGTTAATTTTTCTTCGTTTCAATACGCGTTTAACTAACCAATAGGAATACTCGACCAAACAAAGATGGCATTCGCGTAGCGAAACGCAATTCTTTTTTATTCATAATTAAACGAGACGATGCATGCTTGCACGAACACCTTTGTTATTATTATAGAGAAGGAATAAATGATTTATTTTGCAGAAGGACAAAAAAAAAGAAATTCAAAAGGGGAAATGAGCAGGAAAAAAAATGTGTCTCTGTTGAGTTTATATTTATAAATCGATCGGCACTTTAATATGAAGATAACCGTCGTCTTTCAGTTCGCTTGTTAAATGATTGATTTCACAAGTTGGAAAGAGTGTAACTTGTCGATAGCTATGTTCAGCTAAAAAGAAAATCATTTTTTGTTTGAGGCATTTCGGAATTATACAAAGAATAATATTTACTCGCTTGAAGGCCACTTTCAGTTGTAACTATACTATCGACTTCGACACGGAAATCATGACCGTTGAGTGAGGTTTTGACTTGATCAGATTTTGTACCTGGTTTCAGTTGTAAACGCATGTAGAGAATCTTCTTTCCACCAGTTCCATCGATTAACGATGGATTCCATGTTTTATTTTGAAGAAATTCTTCAAAAGTAAATACATTACTCGTATTCGTACTTGTCGAAGTCTTAAATTTAAGAAAAAAAAGTATTATTCTTCAGAAACAAAAAATAATCGTACTTTTGAATTACGACGTTCAGTTGTATTCAATGCAGAATCTGTATTATTTGTACGATTGACTGTAACTTCTCCGGTTTGTGTGTTATTTATGCGTTGAATAGGTACATCATTAGTGTTTTCTGTTGTTGTTTTTGTTGTGTTATTTATGCGTTGAATAGGTACTTCATTAGTGTTTTCTGTTGCTGTTTTTGTTACGGGTAAATCAGTGCTGTCAGATGTTCTACTGATTGAAACTTTACGTTTTTGAATGGTAATTGTGCCACCGGTTGTCAAAAGTTCAGGAGGAATTTCGATTGGTAGATTAGATAGATCTATTGAGTCGTATTATTCGGTTAAAAACAAAGAGAAATGAATTCAAAATTTACCCGAAGTTGTAGGTTCGATGTTTGTTGCTGATGATCGTCGTTGTTCGGTTGTACGTGTTGTAAAGGTTTGTGTGCTATTGCCAGTTGTTGTTTCGATATTTCGAAGTAATTCAGCTGCTTCAGGTGGAATACCTTGTGAACCTGTTGATGTTGTTGTTGTCGTTGTTTTTGTAATGGATGTTCGTCGAATACCTTGACCACCTGTTGGTAAATCGTTCGATGTTGATAGTAAACCTTGATTATTTGTTGTATTGTATTTATTTAATGAGAATGACAAACGTCGTTGATTATTTTGTGTGTTATCAATCGATAAATGATCGACATGAGGCGTTGAACTAAGTGGAATTTCAACAACAAGCATATGATTGGCAGTGATATAAGATGCCATTGAAGACACATCGGCATTCGATGGAATATCAAATGATCGTTCGAATTGTTTTTGCATGAAACGACCTTCGCTACGTTCTTCATAGACACCTGAAATCGTCAATTGTTGATTTTGAATGTAAATCTAAATTTAAAATACTTTAAAAAAAAACGTTCGATTTTGATCGAATTTCGACTGACTTTAATCTGTTCCGGTTGGAAATTTTCAGCATCAAATGTGATACGAAATTTCTCTGCACCATTCGAATATTTCTGTTGAACTAACTGTTGATTCGGTCGACTAAGCCAACGGATATTCGCATCTTGTCCTGGCGCAATATTGAAAGCATCAAAAGAACTCGAACTCGTAATGGGGACAATCTCTGTAGACATGTTTAATCTGTGGTTTATCTACGAACGCCTGGCATATATATACATGCATTGTTGTTTGTCTCAGTGGGCGACAGTTTACATGACAGAATTATTCTTTCGTATGTTGATTGATATTTCTATTTTTTTTTATGTCATAAAGTACATATATTTGTATATTCGACTCAAAAATCATTCCGTTAACGAGCTGTCATTTTCTGCGGACAAAGAAAATACCGATAAACCTTCGGTAGCTGTCAAAATTAAAATAATAAACCCACACAGAGACGATATTCGAGAATATTCGGCATTTTTACGACGCAATTAGTTATAACAACAACAAAAAAATCAATTTTTATTTCGTAACAATAATTTTAAATAATAAAAAACTACAGTATTAAATTCACAAAATAGATAACGAATCTTTGTCATATTCAGTTTGAATTGTTACTGACGTTGCCAGAAATTCATCATAACCATGAGCATGAAGAATAATCGGCCAGTTGTTCATCGTTGTCGATGATATCATACGCGAATCGTTTTGTCGATTGTATTGGTTGTGTTGTGAACAAGAGAGAGAAAACAGACCATGATTTTATATTAACGGATATTTTTTCTCTCTCTTTTCTGTCTATATGTATAGTTGAAAGTACACTTTCAAGTCATATTGTACAAGAGAACAAAAAAGAAGAAAGAAACAGCTGTGTAGTCATACATTTATTAGAAAAGAAGAAAAAAGAATCATATAAACGTTTTAAACGGGAACTCCTTGTTTGCCATTTAATGTATCGATTAAAGTGCCTTGTTCATCTAATTGTTTGAGAATATCTAAACCACCGATGAGTTGACCGTTGACATAGATTTGCGGATAGGTTTTCCATGATGAATAGACTTTCAATTGTTCTTGCACATCTTCATCAGTCATAATATCGAAATATTTATAATTCGTTACATGAATTCGATTTAAAAGTTGAAATAGCTCTTTGGTGAATTTGCATTGCGGTGCTTGAGGTGTTCCGACAACGAATAACATCAATGGTGCTTGATTAATTAAACTTTCAAGATATTTATTCATGTCAGCTTTAGGATTTTCGAAATGAAATTCATCATTTTCAATCAATTGCTTCATAATATCTAATCCGCCGATTAATTCTCCGTTGACATACAATTGAGGATATGTATTCCAATTGGAATATTTTTTCAATTGTTCACGAAGATTTTGATCGGTTAGAATATCGAAATAGTCGAATTTAATATGATGTTCATCCAATAGATGACAAGCCTGTCGACTGAAGCCACATTGCGGTTCGGTTGGCGTGCCTTTCATGAATAAAATGATTGGCGTCGATTTGAGAAGTTGTTTGATTTTATTTTCAGTTGAAATTTCAATTTCGGATTTAATCGGATGTTTTTTCGGTGTTTGTTCGATTGTTTTCAAATGTTGTTTCAATTTTTTTAACAAATCATTCTGATTGAAACCAACAACACGATCGATAGACTTGTTTTGATAATAGAAAAGTACCGTTGGCGCAGCTGTTACATTTTCTTTGGTTAATAAATCAGTAAAATGATCTGCACTCAAACGACAAACGTTGATTTGCTGACGAAATTCATCGTCGCGTGTTATTGCCGCTAAACCTTCGTTAATCGTTTTACAAACCGGTATTTGTTCTAATTCGATATGAACTAGAACGAGTTTGTCGGTATTCGAGTTCAAAAGTTCGTCGAAATCTTTTGCACTCGTTATTTGTTGAATTTCGTTCGACATCCTCTCTCGTACGTATGTATTTAGGAAAGTGAAAATGAATGAATAACCTATATGAAAGTACCCAATTAAATCTCTCTTTCGGTTTTAGTGACATCTTTTGTCGATTTATTTTCTTTAGTCTAAAGCTATAAGATTTTCGTGTGGCGATGATTTCGAGGCGTTAGTCAATAGATCGAACCAAATATTCGTCAGAGTTGAATCTTCGAATTTAAATTTGTACATCAAACCTATTGAAAAACAAAAAAAAAATGAAATCGAATTGATTGAACTCTCTTCTTCCGTTCTCTACCTCGATTGAGATCGCTTAGTTGAATTTCATTTTGAGTTTTCGTTTGATTTCGAACGATAAGCCAATCGGAAATCGACTGGCATTTGTCCGGATTGTCATTGTATGACGAAACGTATTCATTTTCACAACTAAAATGTTTGGCTATCGTTGAAAGAATCGATTTTTCTTTGTAAAAGAAAATATAATGTTGAATGATTGTGATTGAATATTTTTTCCAGTGACTTAGATTGGGTTTTTTAAAGTTTTTCAACAAACACCGACGTTCGATAAAACATTGATGAATTTCATCGGTTCGAGGAATTGTCGAGCATGAATCTTGATGTTTCAAATCTTCGATCAGCAGGTCGCTATCGTCGAGAAGATTTTTGTTTTCTACAGGTATCGACGGTTGCTGTTCGCTTTCGACTTCATCTTCCGGTTCGATGATTAAAGATTGTTTGAAATTTTGATCTTCGACGAATGTCTGCAGTTCTTCGATATATCGAACTGATGAAAGATAGGTTTGAATACAATCAATTGGCTTGAGAAAATCTATATACATTCGTTTTTTGTATTTATTCAAAAAAGAAATGAAATAACAAACGGTAAGTTGACTGTTGAAATTCGGAGATCATTCGACAGATATTATTCATTGAGTTTTTCCGTTGATTCGATTCCAAACCGCCATGATGCGGATGAAGTGTGTCAATACGAACGATATCTGTTAGATAAATACCGAGATAGGGAATGCAGGGCAGTTTAGTATCGGCTAAATGTTCTCTCAATTGTTTCCAATTTTCATTCGATGAAACGAATTCTTTTAAATTCGAGAATATCGTTCGATCACGACGACTTAAACCCTACAACGAACGAAATTCGAGGAAAATATTCAAACGAATTTCATTTCATGTACAAACCATCCAAGTTTTTTGCAAACGATAGATCGGTGCACTTTGTAGAGCCATAATAATGGCCATACAACCGTTGATATTATTGAAATCGAAAAGTTTCTGAAGAGAAAATGTTGAATTAACCATGCATTGCATGTTATTATATTTACTTTAGCTATTCGAATGAAATGCGAGAGAATTTCAATGCGAGTTTTGAGAATATCAGTGCGTAATAATTCACCTTGAGTCCAGAAATTAACCTTTTGAGAGAAAAGAATGAACTTCACGGTTAAATAACCGGATAATTACCTGGTTAAATCGACGAGTAAATTGAACAATATGAAAAGCTTTTTCTAATTTAACCTTTGAACTCCAACTGCAGCTGATTAATTCCTTAAGAGAGAGAGAAAGAAAAAAATCATCAATCGAGAGAAAATATACTCAACATACATCCGGTGTAATTGATTGAAATACTGGCAAATCCATTAAGGTGATTTGTGACTAAAATAATCGATTTCTCACTCGACACATTCGTGACTAAAATATTGACTTACAGCGAAATCTTCGGCATCAACTTTGAGCACATCAAACAGAGCCGTATCGTAGACAGGCGAATGTGAATCCTCATTCACTGAATTGAATATTTCATCTTCTTCCGTTAAAATTTCATGTAAAACATGACTCGAATGCGGCATATTTGTGAGCGAACTACAACGCAGAAGAGAAACGACACGATCAATAGGTCAACTTATTTTCAGTTAGAGATCAGTAGTTCTGACTGATGTTGTCCAATTACACAGTTTCTCTTCGAATGCACATCGATACATCTGGATCTATTCAGACTAAACTGACCGCTAGTTCTCATTAATCATTAATTGCTTGAAGACAACAATTATTACAGCATGTTTCTCTTACTTTGTGTATGTGTGTGCGCGCTTGGTCACATCTGCGTATGTGTGAGAACAAGCAAGCAGCTGTATCATCATCGGTCAACGACAGATGTCGGTAATAATCACGATGAATTTTTTCTCAATTTGCAAAATAATTTTTCAAAAAACTCGAAATCAATTTCAATAATTGAAAAAATCATTCGATGAGATTTTTTTTCCTAAGAAAATTTACCATGTAAAACACTAATGCAGTTCGTTCGAATTTACACATCTGACATTCTTTGTTTTCTTCGCGATTGTTCAACGCAAATGGCTACCAGTCATGAGAAGAAAAAAATAGAACAACTCAACAATCATTGTTTATTGTCATTGTGTTCTAGATCTTGTTTGTTTTGATATATTTCCCTTTTTGAAAACGTCATTAATCGGTGACAATATGAGCATCGAGAGCCATCCGTCTCCAACTGGCTCTTCATCTTCGTCATTATTCGGTAGGAAATCATGAAAATTTTCGAAATAAATAACATGACCTATTTTTTTCTATCTGTGCGTTTGCAGGAGGTGGTGAAACAATAACTCAACCATCGCCAGCTAAACCAACATGGGCACAAATTCTCAATTCAAATCCACCGTCCAACAATAATAATAATAATACTAATTCAGCAGCTACGTCTGCTAATAATAATTCGACTTCACCATCTCAACAACAAACGGCAACGACCAAAACGATCTCACCATCGTCGAGTGGTACAATAGCACGTTCATCAGGCGTCGGCGGCGGCTATTCATCGAATACGTACGAACAACAATCTCAAGTCAATAATTGGCCGTTGAATTTCAATCAAACATCATCATGGATGGTGAACGACGACGATTCTCAACGAGCATCGACAACAAATGCAACTCAACAATCAATCGATAATACTCAACTAACGGGCAGCGATGCTTTCGATCGACTTGACTCATCGAGTCCGACATCGGACTGGACTAAGCCGGTGACCACACCCTCGAATTCATCAGCCAACGGTTGGTCGAACAACAATCCGTCCAGATCAAATAATCAATGGCCTGAAATGAACAATTTCTACGGATCTCAACAATCATCGAACGACAACAACAACAACAACAATTGGCAAGATGCGTCGAGCTCATCAGACGCAATGACATTGAATTCCAAGCAGAAAACTTCAGCCATGGCCGCATCGTTAACCGGCGCACTGAAATCTGCGATTGCGTTGAGTGGAAATGCCGATCTATTGGGAGGAAATAGCGAATCAATGATTGTCTATGCACCACAACCGAAGCTCGTCGAACAACTCGGCTGGGACGAGCCCGATATACAAGTGTTGAAACGAGCAAATTTCGATGATGGAACATCGATCTGGGGCGATCCAATGGAATCAACGAGCGTGCCAGTCAAAAAATGGACCAACGGAGCCAAAGCCGCGCTCGCTAATTCGACAAACATCGAGCCACAACCGCCGCAGCAGCAGCAGCAACAAGTTGTTCAAAAACCAGTTGCCACGCCCACTCGATCGGTGCTTAACGACGAAAATTGGTCGAAACAATCTTCGTCGACCTTAGTTCAGCCGCCACAACCGCCAGCCTCGGCTGGTTCATCATCCCAATGGACTGACATGTCCTCAACTCAAATCGAACCACCTCATGCGCCACCACAAGGTCAATTTCGTCCGAACATAAACAACTGGAATCCTCAGAGCCAATCGTCAGATGACTGGTTCGGCGAGGGCGTCGTCGACACCAGCGACTGGGGTTTACAGGGCCCGCCGACCAAAGCTCCGTTCGACCCGTACGAAGGCCAAGTCGACACGAGCAGTTGGGGCGCGCCGGGCGCCGGTCCAGGTCAAATGATGAACCGATCTCGTTTGATGAACGAGTACGGAATCGACGATAGTTCGCACGATGTTCGCATGCCTTCCTACGATAATGATCTCTATCGGCAAACGGCCGATCTCAAAAATCCGATGATGAACATGCCGTCAGGACATCATCCGTTTCCGCCTCGGCCCGGCTCGCTCTATTCGCATCCGTCAGGTAACATTCTTCGACCAATCAATCCCAACGGTGGTCTATCAACGCCACCCGGTGCTAATCATACATCATCGCAGAAACTACTCACATCATCGCCTGTACCGACGAGTCAACCAGCATTTAAACCAACGAATACCAATTCTCAAACGCCGACACCATCTCAACAACAACAACAGCAACAGCAACAATCGACAGGCAATGTAAATACGGGCAACAACGGGACAGTTCACGCTCAAATCATGGATCAATTTCGTCTTGCTGTTCAAGCTGGTCTCATTAGTCAAGATTTGCTCAATACGAAATTGCCGTCGTATATGTTGCAGCTTCTTCAACGTTTATTCGAACATCAACAAAAATTTCAACTACTTAACAATCAACTCAATGATTTAGGCAAGAATAAGTCACAATTTCCATTGCCACTCTTACAAAACGAATACGAACGTTTGACTAAAGCGATCGTCATCAAAAAACAAGAGATGTTAACTGTCCGAAATGAAATCAACGAAGCACATGCAAAATTAAAACAATCGAACGATCAATCATCACGTCTATCACAATGGACGACGAATAAAACGGCCATTGGCGCACAACGACAGAGCATGTTTCCACCGCCGCCTGGTCTCACGCAAAAAGATTGGCAAACCGATGGCAATGATTCGAATGAAAACTGGGAAAATGCTCAGACAAATGAAAGCAATTCTAATCAAGATAGTCATGCACATAATAATCAAGCGTCGGCCTACGCCGATCGATTTTCGACGCTCGAAGATGTTCCCGGTCCGCCGCCGTTCGTACCCGGACAATTATGGAACTGGAAATCGCCGTTAACCGACGCCGAAGACGATCCACATGCAACGCCGAGCTCGTTTACGCTCGGACCCAAAGTCGGAGGAGGAGCTGAAAGGTATCGATCGAATAGAAATAGATTTGATTAAAACGGATCGTTTCGTGTTTTAGTGCATTTTCAAATCCTCAATTGATGCATCCATATCAACGTCAATTACCACCAAATCGTTCTCAATGGCAACATGATCAACAAGCATTTCAACCACCAATGAATGATTGGAATAAACAACAGCAACAACAACAACAAATTCAATATCGAAATACATCAAAACAACAACAACCACCGCCACCTCCTCATCCGTCGTTTGGAGGAGCTGGTGCTGGATATCGACCGTACATGTAATCAACCGTGTTCTTCTCTCGGCCAAAATTCAGTCAGTGAAATGATAATAATAATTTCGAAAACAAAAAAGCAAACATTTTCTCTCTTTCTCTTTTTCTCATTACAATCTTGTATATTTACATTTCACGCTCTTTCATTATTTGTGTATCTAAACTTTCTTTTTTGTCGACTAAAACAAACAAATGCTGCACTGAGAATTCCCTCCCGGTACCATCCAAACTCTCTCTCTCTCGTTTTTTTTGTATGTATTTGTGTGTGTGTGTGTGATCTGTGTACTTATTATTTAAACAGCCGAGCTTCATATCGACAAAACAAATAAACGAACCAAATCCAAGATCTATTATTGCTAAACTGTGCAATACAAACGTTCTTTTTCTCTGAAATAAAATAACAAAATCGTTTTTTTTCTCTTCGTTGTTCTTCTTGTAGTTTACTCTTGTGCGTGTGATGCTTTTAGCTATCTATATATATAATATTATATCTTTCTGTCTGGTTGTGGTGTGTACATGAACTCGTCTCTCTCTTCTTCTTCAAAAAAACCAACCAACACATATAAACTTTAGATCGATTGATTGTTGTTGTGAATGAAAATTGATGATGATGTGTGTGTGTGTGTGCATATGAATTAATTCTTCTTCATTCATTTCATTAATCGTGACCATGATTTCGATTTTTTTTTGCGCTATGTATAGATATTAAATAAAACAAAATAGCCCGTTCTTTTTTTCTTTTTGTTTGTTTTTGTGTGTGTCTTTGTATCTCTAGCCCTAATGCGCTGATCTTTCGTTTAGTTTTTATTGTGGCACGTTCATTTTTTTTTTCTCAAAATTTACTATACTAATAAATAAAAATACATTTGACGAAAGATAGATTTCGAGTGGTTCCTTCCGGTTGTCGATGAGTCTTTGTTACAAATTAAAATATCCTGCTGTTTGTCTCTCTTTCAAATATATATCTATTCGAAAACGACTCATCGGACTCAGTAGGTGTCAAACGAGAAAACAATTGGATTCGGTTGTTTTTCGTCTAATCATACCCAGCATCCGTTCTCATTTCCTTTTCTCTTTATGACAAGAAAACGAACAAGATGAATGAGTTTTCAATTAGAAATATCCTGAACACCGATGGTTGTCTCTCAAACAATTTTCGACAATCAAAGTTCGAATGGAACTGTGGCCAAAAAAGAATGTGATAATGACTTCATGACGTCTCAGTATGTCACTTGGGAGTTCTACTAATAGTCATCGATCATGTCTGTGCATGTGTGTATATATAAATATATGGATGAAATGAAAAAACTAGGAAAAAGTATTCTTTATTTTCTTCTCGTTCTTAATTCGATGGAAAATGTGTTTTTTTTGTTCTGCGTAATAGCATATCTCGAATACCATTAGCAAAGGTCGGAGAAGAGAGAGAGAGAGAGATGTATTCGAATCGAGTATTTGGTTTTTCTCCTCCCTCTCTCTCTC
>ERZ778024.1746-NODE-1746-length-23442-cov-50.178219_pt1 | contig 23442 bp, 22 predicted proteins | sample MGYA00375754_ERZ778024 | MGnify/ENA primary metagenome ERZ778024 (study PRJEB29350, sample SAMN05389827) | bioreactor metagenome | isolation source: Thiocyanate bioreactor | place: South Africa: University of Cape Town | collected 2014-02-18 ...
ACAACAACAGATTCAACCACTACCACAACAACTGACACTACTAGTAAGACATATTTCTTTTTTTCGTTAGTATATTTCACGTATTGAATTGAAATATTTTTTTTAAAGGTACTACAACACCATCAAGAAATCCATGTATGTAACTCATATAGAATAATATAAAATATTTATTTCAATTTTTAGGTGTAAGTGGCTTGTATTGGAATACGACTGGTGCTTTCTATGCTGGAAATGGAACAGCATCATCAGCTCTCAATCGACTAAACTCGCCGACTGCTTTATTTTTAACTCCAGATGATACTCTATATATAACTGATAGCAGTAACTATCGTGTTCTCTCGTATCTACCTAATGCTACTAGTGGCATTATTGTAGCAGGAAATGGAACGAGAGGCAATTCATCGACACAACTTCAGTCAACTGCTCGCTTTTTGTATGTGGACGAAAACAGAACCATTTATGTTGCTGATACAAATAACCATCGTGTTCTACGTTGGGAACGTGATGCCACAACAGGAACCGTCGTAGCTGGCAATGGAACATCCGGCAAGAATACAACTCAATTATATTCTCCATTTGGTGTATGGGTAGATTCACAAGCGAATGTATTTGTTGCAGAAAGCGGCAATCATAGAGTCACTAGATGGGCATTAGGTTCATCTACCGGCGAAATCGTGGCTGGTTTGTTAGGCACTCAAGGTAATACACCGAATAAGTTGTCAAGTCCTGGTAGTATAATCTACGATGAAATCAATCAAAATTTATATATTGCCAATATAGGCAACAGTGATAATGTCATGAGGTGGAAAGTACTGGCTCCTAATGGAACTTTTATTGCCGGTCTTGCTAAAAGTACGGGTGGAAATTCAAGTCAATTGAATTATCCCATAGGAATAACGTTTGATGAATGGCAGAATTTGTATATTGCTGATCGTTCGAATAGTCGAATTCAGTTATATTGCAATGGGAGTAGCGACGGAATTACGATTGCAGGAAATGCTACTAGTGGTACAACATTTGGTCTACCATCAGATGTGAAATTGGATTCACAAATGAATTTATATGTTGCTGATACAAACTCTCATCGTGTAATGAAATTTTCCAAATACAACAGTTGATGTAAAACTTTTATTAAAAATCGAATGTACTGTAAAAACCAAAAAAGAAAGAAAGATTTCCCTATGGTAATGATTTGCCTGCTCGTATTGCTTTGCCAACTTCGGATTGAGTTTCATTGCGTAAATAACGTTGATAAATTTCAGTTAATCGTTCAGAATCTGATGTTGTTCGAATAACACTCGGTCGTTCTTTGACACGTTGTTTATATTCAATCCAACGTTGTCCAACAAGTTCATCCGTAAATCCACGATATTCTTCAAGAATATACATACGAACAATAAACGGAGCTATCGTAACATCGGCTAATGAAAATTCTTCTCCAGAAAACCATGGTCCTTTAATTTGATCGAGATACTTTTTCAATGCATCAACTAATTCATTCAAAGCTTCTTTCTGTTTATCTTCTTCTTGTGCTTGCATTAATCGATAGAATGCGGGCGTAAATCTTTTCACTAGATGATCAATCCATAGTCGAATTCGTGCACGTTCGAAACTATCTTTTGGTAAAAGTGATTTCGAATAAGTGAATTCATCTTCTAAGAATTCATTTAGAATCAATGATTCGTACAATGCTTTGCCACGATAGACAAGTGCAGGAACTAAACCAAGTGGATTTATATCCAAGAATTCTTTTTCCTTTTTATATGGATTCACTTCTCGATATTCGTATGCGAGTTGTTTTTCTTCTAACGCTAACCATGTTCGTTGAACAAATGGACAAAACCAACCAGAATAAAATACAAGATCATTTTTATTCGAATGAATTTGAACTGTCTTTGCAGCTTCGCCTGATGCATGTGGATAAATGCTTTCGTCTGTATTTGAAGACATTATTGAATAGACTTTGGAAGATGTTAAAAACGCGAGGACATTTTCATATTCTTTTGTCGTTTATCGAACCTCTAAATATTCTCTCTTAAATTATCATCCAATGACTTTTTTCTTTTCCTTTCTGTTGAAAATAATACTTATACTAGAAGTCCAATGTTAAAACATAAATCGATGATAGTTGTCCAAGTTGATGTATTTGAGTAAATGCTTTTTACTACGACGAAATTCAATCAACGAAGATCTGATTGATGAATGAAAAAGTAACATATAATTATACTTCAATATTTGTTCTCTTACTTCAACAAAATAAAATAAGCCTATATTCATGATTTGAATTAATTACATTAACATGCAAATGCAAAAGAGAACATGCTGAGTTTTTGAAGCACAATATTTCTTACTACATAGGGTGTCGAGAAAAGAAATTATCTCGATTGTTTATTCATTCAAACAAACACGTAAATAAAAGAAAACGTCGACTTTCGCTCGATAAAACTAAAGGCATTGTTTGTTGCCATTTTCTTGTTGAATGTAAAAGAATTCAATTAGACTGATTTTTGTTCTGGTGTATTATCAAAAACAAAACAAAAGGTTAAGTCAATGCCTTTTCACACCTGACATTTTCATGTCATAGAAAAGAAAATTCGATGCTTTAGTTACATTACTTGTCTTTCTTTTTAAGGCGAGTGCATCTTTCGACACATGAAAATAACCAACATTCATTTGAGTGTATTTTATTGAATTTCAGGCGATATTTGTTTGTATTATCTCTTTTTGGCAAGTTAACCTAACAGATTGATGTATTTTGACACACAGAAACGAAGCAATTTTCTTTCTCTCTCTCCGACAACGAAGTCCGTACGGTATTGTTTGTTTTCTTTCCTAATCGATTGGTTTGAAAAAAAAATATTTTTTTTTCCTTTCTTCATTTATCTACATACAAACATACACATATAGTACCCATGTGCGCATATTGAGATATCGAAATCAAAACGTATATAGAGAAAAAAAAACAACTATCTTGATATTAATATTTATTTCTCGAGAGAATAGACAACAAAAATCTTTTTCTCTCTTTTTTCTCTTCCTTTCTTGTTTCAATCATGATGAATTATTTATATATTTAACTTGTGCGAAAGAGAAAAAAAAACTTTTCTCGATTGTCTGCAATCGATGTGTTCTATAAAAAAAAACACGAGTGTCAAAAAAGCAATTTCTTCTATTTAGACGAAAACATTAGTGACTCGTCACAATATACATCATTGATCAAAATCATCAATTGATATTGTGTCTTTTGACCTTACGATGGAACTATTTTCCTTAACTGCCAATACAACCGTAACTGATATCCAATGGCAAGCGTATCCAGTTGGATTTGTTCTTGCATCACTTTGTTTATTTACCATATTTGGTAATATTTTAATAATTACTGCTATTATTTACGATAAGAACTTGCATACATCGAAATATTATTACATTGCATCGTTAGCATTTGCCGATCTACTCGTGGGCTTAATTGCTATGCCATTTGCATTTATATTCGAAATGACCGATGATGAATATTGGTTGTTTCCCAAACATTTAGGATTTTTTTGCGGATTTTGGCATTCGATGGATATATTCACATCGACGGCATCGATTTTTGGCTTGTCAGCAATTGGTATCGATCGATATGTATCAGTGACAAAACCGATTGAATATCCCAATTCGTTTATATGCAAACGATGGTATTGGATTCTCTCATTTTCATGGTTATGTTCAGCAGCAATATCATTTCCAGCTGTGATTCATTTTGGTACCGAACGAGAACGAGAACGAGCTCGTTTATTACCAATGAATGAAACGAAATCATCATCATTATCAGCAACAGCACTTATGTTTAAAGAATGTGATTTTCCCAATAATCCCTATTATGTTCTATTCGTATCGATTGCATCATTCTATTTACCATTAATGGTTATGATCTATGTTTACATTCAAGTTTATCTCGTTGCACGAAATCAAATAAAAGCACTTCGTGCAGGTTATAAACATCATACACTCGATCAATCATCGAGATCATTTTTACCTAAATTTGCACTGAGAGATAATTCTACGGAGACAACAACACTCGAAAGTAATTCGTCGACATGTTCGAAAACAACACGCAAACCGTCATTTCAATTAATAACATTACGTATTCATCATGGAACATATCAAAATCCAAGTCTCGAACCATTAAATGGACAAAATCCGGATGAACATCGACGAAAAAAAGAAATTCTTTCATGGAAAAAATTATCTCGTGCACAAAAAGCCGGCAAATTCGTTGGTATGGTTATGGGCGTATTCGTTTTTTGTTGGCTACCGTATTTCGTTTATTTTATATTGAGCGGCGTTTTTGCTATACGTTTAAAAGATGAACAAAATCATGAATTATTATTTAAAGTTTTATCTTGGTTGGGCTATACGAATTCAGCCTTGGATATACTTATTTATATATCTACTTCGAAAGAATTACGAATGACATTTTCTAAATTATGTTGTAAATCATGTTTTCGTTAACAAAAACGAAAGATCTTCTATTTTTATGTTTAAATAAATTTATTTTAGAACAAAAATCTATGAAAGTGTTACGAGTGCAGATATGCCAGATCCAGTTCCACTTGATCTCATCCAAAAACTGACTACATAAACTTGACCAAGTGTAGCCGAAAACTGTTGACTAACTTGATCCGCACAGCCATTGCTACCGTCGGCATAACTATACGATCCACTTTTCGGCGAAGAACTCGATACTCTTCCGCCAAAGGAACCACAACTTCCAAATGGATTAGCGACAACCCATGGAGAAAGTGAACCAGTTTCGAAACCACCGTTGATTATTTTTTGAGTACCGTCTTCATACACAGAAACATCATCGACATACCAATAACCTGGATCATGACGAAGTTGAAAAGTAAGTGTGACCAAACCCGTTGTTGGTGATGTCCATTCGTATGCATAACAATTGTATGCCGTTCCAGAACCAGATGATGCCGAATAGAGAGTACTTGAAGAGCCAACAGAAGTCGGTAAACATGGCGGTGTTGGTGTTGTTGCTATATGAATTTATTTAAGAAGAAAATGTCGAATGAAGAAAACTTACCTGTTGTTGTTGTCGTTGTTCGTGCTTATTGTTAAAATTAAAAAAAAGGGAAATTAATTTTCTTTTATCTGAAATTTGTTCAAAAATACACATACATGTTGTCGAAGTTGAGCCTATATTCAAATAGAAAATAAAGATATAGTTATTTACTTATGCAATCCAATAAGGCAAAGAATTACTTGTTGAAGTAGTACTCGTACTTGTTGTTGCTAGAAAATAGTGTCAATTTTCATTGTGTATAAGTCGAAAAACAAATCTCGAACTTACTACTCGTACTGCTTGTCGTTGTTGTTGTTGTTGCACCTTTGATATAAATCATCAAATTTAGTCTACGCATGTATTGAACAAAATCTACTTGTTGTTGTCGTTGTTGTAACTGTTGTTGTTGTTGAACGATTGAGAGTGAATATGTAGACCAAAAGAGCAGCTAATCCAGCGAGCAATAATAAAAGTCCAAGAATCAATGCAAGACAACAACAATTCGAGCACCAAGGACAAATTCGTCCTTTGTAATATCTTCGTTGAGTACGATTTTTTTCATTCGATTCAGTTTTAGCTTCATACGTATATTGATTCGTTTTTTCATTGGGATCTTTATTTCGTATTATTTTCGATACTTGAATCGCAGAATCACAATGTTTCAATTTCAATGATGTCTAAACAAATAAAATTGAATCCCCGCCAATGAAAATAGAAATTAAAATTACGGTCGATATTGGCCGATTTAGACTTTGTGCTGATTTAGTTATTGTTGAATTACTAGTATGATCAAAGACGTTCTAAAGAAAATCATGTTGAATCTATTTCTATTTTGACAATCAAATCCATTACGTCATCTTCATGTTCATCATTGGATTTTGTTTTGTTTTGTCTTTTTCGATACGAAATTCGACTAATCGTCGACACTTTAGCGAACATCTGAAAAGATTGAACAATCAGCTAGACGAAATTTTGTTCTAATTTCATTAATTACTTTTCGTTTGGGTGTGTTTCGACTAGTAGATTGACTGATTTTCGATGAACCGGATGGCATCAGACTACCTACTTTTATTTTATAGTGCGGCATTGTTTGCTTTTCGTATTTCGATAATCAAATGAAACTAATAAAGATTCTTTTTTTTGACTTCTTTAACCGTTCTATTGATTTATTTTCTCTTGAAAAAAAGAAAAATATAATTTTTCTGTTATATGCTGAAGTGCGTCCTCTGTCGTTTCTGCTCTTATCGATTGGTGTAAAGCGAGTTTCTAGTCCGTTAACAGAACAAAGATAGTTAGTTGTTGTTATTATTTAATCATGATACCAGACGTATTTACATCAACTGGTCCCTATCATCTTCTTTCATATGCTTCAGTTACTGGTCTAACTCTTTGGCATTCATTTGTTAGTGGACCTGTCGCTTTTAAAGTTCTTCCACGTCCTCAATTTGGTCTACTTCAAAGTAAATTATTTCCAATTTATTTCCTATCGCAAAGCGTTCTCAATGGCATATGTTTATTAACAACATCGAATCGAAATGGCCGTATTACTTTTGCAATTGGTCTCGTCGGTGGTTTGTTGAATCTTGTCATTGTCGGACCTTGGACATCGAAGTAATTATATGTGACGAATCTTTTTAAAATGTTTATTTTTCTCATAGAATTTTAAAAGAAAGACAAAAAGTCGAACAAGACGAAGGCAAACAATACAATGATACTGGCGTTAGTGATCGATTAAAAGCTTTGAACAAAAATTTCGGTATTGCACATGGTTGCAGTTCAGTAATTAATTTAGCTGTCGTACTTTCGCTTCTTGCCTATCCATTCATTGGTGGACCACTTGTCTTTTGAAATTGACCAATTTTATGTGACCACATACTTCTTGTTCCGTTCGATTGAATCGATTGATTTCGTTTGAAAATTTGATCGAATAATTTCTTTCGAAAGGATTTCGATGATAAGAAATAAATATAAAAACCACCAATATAATGAACATATGTAAATAGATTGGCTAATGTATTGAAAAGATTATCTTGTGCTGAGCGTAATTGATCTTTGACAAGATTTGCTGTTACATTTTGATAGATAATTTGAATAGTAGCAACAAACAATGAAATAAACATTGTTGTCGATTGTAGAACAACTAATTGATTCATTTGATTCGATATTATTCGATTAATTCGTTGACTGGAATGAATATTTCGATAGGTTAAAATTGAAAATAAAATAAATAAACTCATCGGTATAATGCAAAGAAAGATTAAACTTTGAAAATAAGTATAATAAAACGACCATGATGATGAATAAACTGTACATACTGTTGATGCACTATTTGCTCGTGGATATAATTGATAGAGTTTTAAAATAGGAGTATTAATTAAAATCCAAATGAATATTGAAATTGAAACTATTGATTTAGCGAATGACATTTTACTCAATTGTCGAATTCGAACCGAACGATTCGTACTGAAATATTGATCGATAGTTGCGAAACAAGTCGTATACAATGATGTGTACATTGTGACTTGTCCGATGTAGAATCGAGTTTTGCATATGACGTCATATGTGTTCGTTAATGGAATCGAAAAAGCTGAAATTAATATTCGTGTCAATAGTAAATAACCGACAAATATGAAATTGGCAATTGAAACAATGAGTAAATAGACACGACCAGGAATAGGTGGGAATATTTTGATGTTAAACAATGATGAAAAGAGAATTATATTGAATATATTACCGATAAAACCGAGAATGAAAAAAGTTAAACCGAGAAAAATATTGATTTCTAATGAAATTTCATTTAAAAGTTCGATGTAAGACGACATGTCGTAGTTTAGTTTTTCTTTTTAATAAAATAAAAGAACTCAGTTAATCTTTTTTTTCCTATTAACCATTTGATACCTCAGGAGTCCGTTGACAAATACATCTTTAGTTATACTATATCTATTATTAAAAATAAGGAAAAAAGGACGTTCATTCATAATAAATCATTTTCTTAGTCATTCCACCATCGACGACGAAATTCTAGAAAAAAAAATGGATTAAGAACGATGTATCGTCTAGGAAATGATCCAATTACTTGTCCCGTAATGAAACCATTGTCATCATTGACTAGATATTCGACTAGTTTCGTAATATCATCAGGAGTACCAACACGACCAGCAGGATGTTGTGAATGATCTAATTCTGTAAGAGATGGAATGGTTTGTTGATTTTGTTTTGTATTCAAATGACGAACATCGATCCAACCGGGTGAAATAGCGTTGACTCGAACGCCTGAACCAGAGAAACTAACAGCCATTGCTTGAGTAAGTCCGAGTAGACCGGCTTTACTTGCTGAATAACCTTCATTATTAGCTTCAGATTGAAGAGCACGTGTTGACGAAATGTTTATTATGCAACCTTTTGATGTACGAAGATGTGGAGCAGCATAATGTGAGCAAATATATGCACCTGTAAGATTGACTTCAAGAAATTGACGAAAATTTGCAATAGGTACTGTATCGAATGACGTATTCGGATCATCTTTACCACCGATCCATGGACTTGCAAGAGCTGCATTATTAATAAGAGCGTCGAGACCTTTGAATTTTTCAATAGTTAAAGCGATTGCTGAAGAAACGGACGATTCATCACTGACATTGCATGTACAGAATAGAGCATGCGTTAGAATTGACTGACTGACCGATGAATCTTTGGCAAGAATTTGTTCGAGTAATTGAAGACTAGTTGTATCGTTATCAGCTAATGTAACGTAACAACCTTGAGAGAGAAATTTAGTTGCGATATGTCGACCGAGACCATTTGCTGCACCAGTGATAAAAATTCGTTTCATTTTTATGTGTGATGAAAATAGTTAGTTAAAACAAAACAACGAAACGAATAACGCGTTCTTTACTATAGATGTCGATCTTTATCGAGACTGATTTTTATTCAAAACAATTTTAAATATGGTGGTGAAGGTAAATTAGTATCGGTTGCACTATAAACCGACGCTTGTTTGAATGGACATGGTGTTTCTCGCCAGAGATAACGAAGACCATAGATTACTTTTCCAACACATGCACTATTGACTGTCAATGTGATTGTTAAACCACTTTTGTCTGTTGCAAGTGATGGCTCCCAATATCTATCATTATGTTCACAATCTTCTCCGCGACAGCAGACTTCAAAAAAATTTCTACTACGTAATTCAATAGCTGTGACAGAACCGTAGGTTAGTTCGATTGTTTTGCCGCCGGTGACATAACTGACGTTTTGAACAATTGGACCTTGAAATTCAACTTGTTGTCCATAAGCAACAGCGAGACCAGCACGTGAAAGTCGATAGCCAACATCATGTTTAAATCGAGGATGAATACTATAAAGACACGTAAATAGACACGTGATTGAATCACATGAAAGTTTCAGTTTACTTATTGGGATCATCACGTAAATCTAAAGCAACAGCCATGAAAACTTTAGGAACAACATGGTTTGGAACATAACCAACATCAAATGTTTGATGCCAACGAATTCCTGGAAAGCCACCAACTCTAGTGCTATCGTTTGTATTCGTTGACAACTATAAAATCATATGAAAATAAAGCAAACAAAAAACGAATAGATCTGTTACTTGAACAAAACCAAATGGAAATTCTAAATCTGTCGAACCATTGGTACGTTCATGCCATGTTTGTCGCCAATAATAGATCATTTTTGCAAATAAACATGAATAGTTTCCTGGTAAACCTGCATTAGATTCTCCTTGATACCAAATCGATCCGTAAATAACCATACGTGTAAATGGATAGATCATTGCATTGTACAAAATCGTACGATTATGTGGTCCTGCAACCGATGTCGAGCCACAATCTTCCAATCCTTGAGGTGGTACCCAATCTTCGATATTTGTACCACCCCAACTAGTAGCAACTAAACCGATCGGTCGACCATTCAATGCTTGATGAATCATACGACCATAGAGCCAACAAACAGCAGACATGTATGTCCATTCTGGTCCGCCAAGACTTTGGTGAGAAGGTAATGACCAATTTAATGAAATATTTAATAATTCTTCGATAGGTGTCATCGATAATTCCATTGAAGCAGTAAATACTCGTATTTTTGGATAATTACTTGCTTGAGCAATTTCGAGTGATCCATTATAAACCATGCCAATAGTTAATTGCATATTTGATTGACCAGAACAAATCCAAACATCACCAAAGAGAACATCATGAAGAGTAATAGTTACGTGAGTACCATTAGCTAATGGTTGTGTAACATGAATATCAAATGGTCCTTCATCAGAAACCGGATCCAATGTAACTGACCAAATACTTTCAGCTTGAGCATTCGCTGCTTGTGCTTCACTGATTGTTGTATAAGTTCGACCATTGATTGTTAGTGTGGTCAATGCTTTTGAATCACCAAATCCCCAAACAACGGCTCGTTGTGGAGCACGTTGAAGTACCATATGATCTTGTAGGTAATTGGCGAAACGAGGTGCTCCATTACCTAAAATAATCTTCTTTAATTAAAACCGATAGATTAACACTTGATTATAACTTACAATGAAGAGCTAGAAGAAGTACGAATAGAGAACTTATGCAAATAAAATTTATTTTTTTATTTTGTTTTTCCTAGGCAGTCCGTGTTTTATTTATACAACGTACCACCATTATCTCAGCGCACGTTAAAATTAAGAATAAAAAGTACACTTATCTTCAAGGTCTTCTTTCTTGTCAAAAAAAAACAAGTTTAGAAATAGAAAATGAACGTCTTTGTTTTTTTTTATTTCTTTATTCGAACACCCTCACCCTCAACCCTCAAGCTCATTAGTTTCACAACAATATTTTTTTAATGTACATATGTAAGATAGGATAATGATTGATCAGCATCTTGTCGATGCCGTAATCGACATTCGAAAATTTCATACAAGCATATGTGTCTAACTTGTGCCCATTATCCATTCACCACTTTGCGTCAAAACGAGTTATTTCCACTGTCGAGTACAAACATTCCAATAAAGTAATGTTTATTCGATGGTTGTTACCAATAGGTGATGATGACCGAATAAGCCACGATTTCATAATAGAATACTTTACCTTTTCTCATGGGCACACACAAAAAAAAGGTATGCAACCGATGAGATCGTCATCTTTTTATCATTCAGTATTATTGAAGTTATTTTCGTATGAAGGGCGTTGCCAGAAGGTTTTTTCTTCAAGTTCAAAAAAACTAGGTTAAGTTCTTGTGCGAGTAGGTGGTCCTAATATCAGTTTTTTTCGTATTCAAAATGCATATTTGAGAATGATAAAACGCTTATCATATCTATGCAAACTTGTTTTTTCGCCACAAATATTTAAAAAAAAACCGTTCTTTTTTCTCTCTCTCTCTCCCTCTTGAAATTTCATGCGTTTGTTTCTTCATCAATGTAGTTTATCAAAGAGGACAAAGTAAAGATATGTTGTTTACTGTCAACACTATTTTTATCTTCATTATGCACGTATAAAAACCAACGAAAATTTTCATTTATAATATCATATTAAACATGCTTTCAACAATCGTTTTCTTGTTATTGGCTACATCGCCAGCTTTAGTTTCATCATTGCGATGCCATGTTTGCCGTGAACCAATTCGAGTCAATTACACCGTAACAAAAGATAATGTACCAGCACTTCCATCGGATTGTACTGTTATTGAAGCATCAGTCTGCTGGTCATCAGTCTTTTGGGAATTAGACCGCAAACATACACAATTGGAATTTCGTGGTCGACCAGGACCACCAGAACCAAATTCAACTGTACACGATCGTGTTAGCGTTCGAATTATGAAAGACATGGGACCAGATAATGTCACCTTACAATCAGCTCAAGAACTTGACTTCGAATGTGCAACAAGCGATACTTGCAGTGGTCCAGCTGGTATTCAAAAAGTTCTCGGTGCTCTTACTGTTCAAGATCAATTTCAACAACAAATAGCTCCTCTACTCAAACTCATCAGACCATTCAATCCACGAGAAGCTGATTGTGCTTATATTCATAACACAACATTCCGTTGTCCAGAACCAAGCTTCCAAAATTGTCATCGATGCACAATTGAAGCCGGTGTACTTAAACCAAATGAATATGTTTGTGCAACATGTCAACCCGAACCAATTCGTGATAATTTCGTCGACCGTTTCTCAACATTCAATTTACAGAATCGAACAGACGATTTCAGTGCTGCTGGTCTCGGCTGTCAATTGAAAGGATGCAATTCACTTGAAAACATCAACTTAGTTTTCAAATCGAGCACAATTCAATTCAATAGCGAAGAATATTATAAAAATTAAATGAACTTGAAATGTCTGTGTGTGTGTGTGTCTTTTTCATTTTCGTTTTTCTTTACGTAAATAATAAAGAACACCGATTCAATTTCACTTTTATCTCGAAAGATATGTTATTTATTTGTTGATAACACAACATCAAAACTACGAATAGCATATACATAACTTTTGCCTGTATTTTTTAAACGAAGTGTTGCAATAGAAGGAACAATCGTTTGATTGATAGTAAATTGCATGACAGATGTTGGCTCAAACGTTGTCATATTCGCTGTTTGCGGTGTTTGAATTTCAATAAATTGTTCGTTATTAATTCCTACTTGCAACAGATTCGATTGTCCACCAACATAAATCGTGACATTGATTTGTACGGATGATTCAACGATTTTAAGTGGATAATAGAATGTATCATTGGCAGCAATGATCTTTAAATCCGAATAAGGATATGGATCTTTATGGCCCATGAAATTAGTTGCATTGATATTCAATGTTGGAATAGGAATGCCGAAATTGAATTCAACTGAACTCTGACGAAATTCATCGACAGCTTTGAGTTTAGGCGATGGCCGTGGTAGTTGAGCAACAGGTGATGTTACATTAAACATTGTTGTTGTATCAATAAGAGTTTCTTGTCTCATATCTTCGAGTAAACTCCATGAACCATATTGACCGATACTACCGGCTCCTGCCGTAAACCAATTCAATTCTTGAAAACCAAATCGATGCCAAGCATTTAAATATGTCAAACAAATATCAGTCATTCGTGGATGACGTGTTGCATTGATTTTAGCTTCTAACGAATTACCTCCCGCTGTATCTGGACCTCCTTCGTACCCGTAAACAGCTAATTTATACCAAGCAGCATAAACTGCATGAATACCATTAGCTGATTTTTCGCTCCAACCTCGTTCGGGTGACATATCATAGATCGATTGATTGAAAGCATCAAGAACTTGATCAGTTGTTAGATTCGTCCATTTACTCACTTCACCGAGATTAAAATAAGGTGCAATAGCAACACCATGCAAATAAGTTGATGGTGGTCCAAAAACGGCATTTAAATAATCGACAGCAAGCATCATAACAAATGGCCATCCGGCTTGTTCGGATAGAATTGGTCGAACACGTTTCCATGGGCCGACATTTTCTTCACCGAAAACTGTTTTAAATAGTTCGGCAATATGTTTTATCTGATAGGCTGTTCGTCGAATAGCCCAATACCAAACATTCGAACAATTATCATAATTCAAACGATACGGATCACCATGATTGAGAACTGAATCATTCGCTGCTGCTACATTTGTATGTGCTTGTGGAAAACCATAATTCCATACTTCATTTGAATATTCAACATAAATATTATTTTGTGGATTTAAATCACTCAGCATTACTCGAGCAACATTGACGATGTAATCATCCGTAGCTGATATTGGAATATTTATCCAAATATCTGTCGGTTTATTGAGTTGATTGACAATATAGGGAATTGTTTGCCATGGATTACGTCGTGGTGCATATTGTGGCCAATCAACAGGAGTCGTATCGTTCCAATTGACTTCAGGATTACCATTCGTTCTTGTCCAATCCATAAAACGAATGATACTAAATCGAGATAGATGTGTTAATAATAAATTAGTTATATTTGTTTTTGATGTGAGAGTATAATTCGGTTGTAAAACAGCAATATCTCGTAAACCAGGACCTGTTGTATTTCGACAACTAATCATCAATTCATCTTTCCCTTCGGCAATATTAAGTACAGCTGTTAGAATATTGGTAGATGCATCATACGTTTGATTGGTTATATAAGATTGTGAATCAAGATCGATTGAAATATGTGCATTACCTTTAGCATAGAATAAATATTGTCCGCCTAGATCAACAGCTGCTGCAACTAGAACCATACCGAAATCACTTGTTGGCCATCCAGTGATCGGATCAAACGTTGCATTACCATCCCAAGGCGCGTTTGGACTACCCCAAACACGTGCCTGTCTTATTAGATTAACATAGGGCATTTTTCGATCATAATCAGCTAAACCACCAAGATTTGCACCTAAACGTACTGTTGTTTGAACATTTCGAATTGAAAACAATGCTAAAATAGTTATCAACCGAAAGAAAAGCATTTTCGAAATTTTATGAGACAGATCAAAATATTAAAGTATCGCCTTTTATTTTTAGTTTCGAACAATTTCAAAAAGCTTAAAAAGTTCGGCTCTAAAATTGAAATTTGATCGTCAAAGAAAGTTATTCATTCTCAGATTAATTCGTGCAATTAATTCACTAGTATCATCGGCTATATACAATCGTTGTTGACATTCAGCTAATTCCGATGTTGTTGCTTGTTTTTCAATATGATATTTTACACCTTGTTTATGTTTAGTAAAAACAAATACATAAATATGCTGTAAATTATTTGCAAGAAGTAATTGAATTAAATTCAATGGATTTTTATTTTCCTTGGCATAATAACCTCGACATATAATTATAAATTGTTTCATTGATTTAACTTTATCGAGATGTTTTAAAATATATTTTTCTCCTTTAGCATATGTTTCGTAAAAATTAACATTAATATTGGTATTTTGTTTCAACCGATCGGCAATATACATATTATCATCACATTTGCTATCGATCCAAAGAAAATGATATTGATCACTCGTGTGATTCGTTGAAAGTTCTTCGAAATGAAAATTATGCCAAATGGATTGAAAATAATTGATTTGTTTTTCGAATTTCCAAAAGAATTTATGATGAGATGGAGATTTCGATGAATCATTATCGGATTTTGGCGAAATAATTTGTTGACCTTCGATTTCTCTTATTGCATGTAAATCAACACAAAAATCCCGATTACACATATATTCATACGGGATATAACAATATCCTTTATCGCCCTGAAAAGAACATGTCGATTATAGTTTCTCTTCTCCCTAACAGAATAAAATCAACAAACCCATTGTTCGCCGTAGGAATTTCGAACGATGAAATATTTTCCTGATTCATCGTATCCAACTGCTAACAGTGCATGCCAATTGGCTTCATGAGGTTTAATTTCCGGTGGGCTCGGTACGAGTACACGACCACCGTTATGTATCGAATCTTCGAAGGATTCAAATAAACGAAGACCAAATGCAAATGGATATCCTTCGGCTAAACAAGCTTTCATTTCGTTTAAATCTAAAGAAATACTCATTGACGATAGAACACGATAATTTTTTCCTTCCGAATAACATTTTTCTGGTGGTTTAGAATTTAAATACAATTCATTAAATGGATAATGTTGTTCTTTACAACAGCCATACGTTGTTAAACCTTTTATAGCACTTGTTATCGAAGTACCACTATCTTTCATATGAAATTCATTCATACCATCGGCACAACGAGCATTATAATAGATAAACAATCGACTAACATCAACATGTTTACCACTATTTTTCTTAATTAAAAATTCGTATGCACCTGAAATGATAAATATAGGACTATATTCAAAACAAAAGGCGTATATTTATACCTGCTAATGCATTGCCAACACTAGAAAAAAAAACACTTTTTTACCTTCGTTTATTGTTAATAATAAGCACACGTGTACAAACCATGTATTTGTATTGCCTTGGTATTCAACTGGTGTCATACCTTTTCGCAAATCAACACCCGGAGGTAGTTGATGATTGGAAAGTGTTCGTAAACCTCCGAATTTCGGTAAATCCGATGATTTATTACTGACTATGCAACCATTAATAGGAAATTTTGTTCCAGAAATTGAATCAGTTATAAACTTATGATTCTCCATGTTTCAATAGGAAAGTAAAAATAACGAATGTGAAAACAAAATTCAATGATTTTTTTTTCTTTACGTATGATTTTATTCAAATAAAGAACGAAAAGAAAAAAAAAACTCGACAGCATGATCCTTTAGAAATGCAAATCACGATTACGTGGCACGTTCGATAAATCGTTCGAAATATTTATTAGTGTAAAGAATTAATTTTTTGTTTTTTTTTGTTCAAATAAAATCTCTTTCTATCATGTTCAGTAATCGGAGACTATATTTGCGTATGTGCACGTGTGAAAACGTGATTTTTATATTAGATTCATCTTGATGAAATGATTACTACTGTTAAGCTGCATGTGTGGATTTACTTTTGGATAATTTGGTATAGAATAATAGAAAGTTCATCATCTATATCATATCTTATTATCTTACGTCTAGATCTTGGCTTAATATTTTTTTCTCGTTCTTCACATGCTTTGTGTTCGTCCATACGTACATATGTGTATCACTATGAATTCGATGTATTCAAACTGAAACTGAATTTACTAGTGCAGACGCAGGCTAGTTTCGAAATTTACTTAGATTTCACAACAAAATATGTACTTGTTGTGACTACGCATTTGCCAAATGTAAGTTTCCGAAGTTACTGAAATCGATATTGTTTTGACCTCTGTGGACACACAAGCAATCAAGCAAACAATTATTTTTTGTATGCCTCTTCTCTACGAGAAAGAAAATAACAGTTGTTGATCATTAACTGTTAGAACTTAGTCGAAGTGTAAGTTCAGATAATCCGGATCAACAAATTTGAATCTGAGATCAGAAGTCACCAAAAACCAACTTGTAGAAAAACTTTAATATGATATAAACCAAGGTTTTCGACCACGGCAAGACCGTGTCCATCGTTACATTTTCAAAATTTTCAATTCGATACTTTCGATCAAAAGATGAGTATTTTTTATACCTAACGGTTTTGTATGCAGATCGATCTCACAATAAATGTAAACTGGCTACTATGAATAAGAAGAATACGTTATTTGTTTTGTTCTTTGTCCGAAAAACTTGGAAAGAAATGTCTGGGGAAAAGCGAACATATTTTATCTTTAACATTGCGATAATTATTACCTCTATGTATATTAAGAAAAGAGAAAAAATGGCATCCTTATTCATCATATTATCTGTACGCGTTTCTTTTTGTATGCTAAATAACAAAGAACAAGCAGAACGAAAAAAAGCTATGAAAGAACAGTATTGACGTACATGGGTTTTTCGTTCTGTCTATCAGATACAAGAGCGAGTAGTAGTGCAGATATATGTATTACTTGGAATTTTCCAAGTGATTCCCCAGAATCTAAATGCGTCCATGAATATTTGGGCACAAGCGCGGCGGAACGCTGTAAAATTAGGTGAGACTCAAAAAAGTCAATGTCATACTTTAGAAAATTTTGAAAATAAAAAAAGTGTTTAAAACGAAAAGTACCGTAAATATTTTATTTTTCATTAATCAAAGAATTCAAAAACAGCTTGCCTTTTCTCATTCGATGATACAACCCTTATCATAATTTCATGTAAGTCAATTTTGTCAAGTTTTTCTTTGTATATATGTGATATCAGATAATGATTTTATCTTGATTGGGTCATAGATGTTTGATGTTTTACAATCTGTCTAACGTACTAAATGTTCTTTTGGCAGTTACAGCCGTAATAGAAATTGTCAGATATAGTCGAGCTAAATTGTCCAAATCTCTAAACATTTGTTTACTAATGTTACATTTATTAAAAATTTCAGAAACTGTCGAAATTTTTGTGATTTGTTTTATTCCTATTTGATATACGTAATTTAACACTTCAAATTCAATGAGAAATTCAATTATTAGTTACCAGTTACGTCAAATTCTTTAATTGATTTAAAATGAATAATTTATTTTTAAACTGAAGCCATCTGATGAAGACTGTTTGAGTAGCAGTCGAAACCGGTCGTGGTAGCTCAACTGACCCTCACCCTCAATAGGTCTTATCCGCCCCATTCCTTTGTTTGCTTCTGTTACGAATACGAACTATACTTTTTCTCTTTCTCTATGACGTCATTTGTTCGTTCTCCTACATTTTATTGGAATAATCCCTCTTGCGCCATCTAGGTAGGAATATCACTTGGAATATGATTCCTTACGATCGTGTGTTTTTTCCTTGAGCTTGAGGGTGACTGTATATAAGCGTGGCAAGCGAACATACTAAGTGCTTTATCATTTAATGTTTTAGATGGCTGGAAATTATGGTAAAATTGAGGAAACTATTATTATTAATGGAAATGAATTTAAATTCAAGCTGCATAATCATATGAAGCATGATGGCTCGCGGACTGGTTATAGCACTGCTTTCACGAACATTGCCAATTTCATTCTCAACAGTGCCACGTCGATTTATAAAGATTTGACCGATCCGATTTGGTACATTTCGAGCGGATACAGAATTTGTCGCATAGAAAGGGGCAATCCATTGTGGGATCTTCTGGACAATGAATCTCAGATGCGTGACCGAAACTGGCTCATTTTCCAGCACCATCCGCTGAACAGCTCAACCATCATAGTAACACACTTTGGCCCGTTTGGCTTCGAAAATAACACGAACTATGGCAATCAATGGGACGATTGTTGGAATAAATTCAAAAACGATGCAAAAGTGCTTGAATTCAGGAGAGTTTTGAATAACAACCCTTCGGAAGCTCAGGTGCAACAAGCTAAAGCAAACCTTCGTGCCCACATGAGTGGAACTTATATCAAGATCAAGGAAAGACTCGATTCGAACGTCGAAAGGGCCAAAGCAATACTGATCGACATTATTAAAATGGTCTTTGGTGCAACTGCCAATGCAACAGTTATCACCCTCAAGTTGGGTATAGCGCTGGCTCCGTCGGCTCTCAAGATTGGTGGCAAGGTGCTGTTAAAAGAGACTCTTGTTATTATATCGAAGCAACTCGCCAAAGAAATAGCTATTATTTCCAGCAAAATCGCTGCCAAGGAGAGTGGAAAAGTCGTTGGCAAGAAGATTCCGGGAGTTGGACTCGCCATAGGTGCAGGTTTCGGTGTATGGAGAGCTTGCAAGGGTGACTTTGGTGGAGCTTTTTTGGAAGTAGCAAGCGGTGCAGCTTCAACTGTTCCTGGTTTTGGTACGGCAGCTTCGTTCGCTATCGATGGTGTTTTGGCGGGTAAAGATGTGATAAAAGCTTTGAATAAGCTGAAACATCACCGGTCTCATCTCCAGTCAATAGAGAGCGAGCTCAATAAATTACTCGATCAAATCAATGAATTGGAACGGAACCACGGACTTATCATGAATACTTTCTTTCAAGCCGGCTTCGACTTTGAATCGAATGGGGCTCAGTTTGTGGAGGCTTTCTTTACCTTGATGAATACTATTACTGCTTGAAAAACAGATTGAATCGCATAGCGATAATTACAAATCAACATGCTGGTTTCAACTCTCGCTTTTCAGCAATTAACTATCTTGTCGCAAATCAAAAGAAATAAATGCAGAGTTTTTGTTTTTCATTGACGCATTTCATGTTTATTTAAAAATAAAAATCACTCATTGGGGCTTTGCAAAAGAATATGAACACAATAGAACGTGTAGGAAAACTACAAAAAAGAAGAAAAATTGGTGAATGATTAGCTGTAGGCAATCCATTTAAAATGCTGATGTATCTGAGACGACTTTTTCCATATTATTATATAGTCAACACTCATAGATATCCAGTAAAAGTATACGAGTATACAATAATACGATCCTTGCTTAAGGGATCATCGTCAAGTAAATTCGGAACATGAATATCTGCATTAGTAAATAATTAAATATAGTGAAAATAGTTCTGAAAACAAACGAATGGAGAACTATTAAAACGATGAGAAAAATCATCAAATAGATATTTAAAAGATTGGTAGTAGGACAATATTAAGTGAGACAAGCGGTCATGACACGTCATGTCGAAAATAGAAAATATAGTTTTACTTGGATTGTTTGTTGTTGTTGAAATAATTGATGATGACTGCAGGTTATTTTCCTCTTGGTTCTTTTCTTTTCGTCAATATTACTGAAACCGATCATAGTCGTATTGGTAAAAATAGCAGCAGCAGCACATACGAGAGATAATTATGTTTATTGTATGACTCGTTATTCGTCTTCGCTTGAAATCTATAATACCATTATTGTGTTCATTCATCTGCTTGCTCCTTTTTTAGCAACATCTTTTCCGCTTTATATATCATCTTTGGTGTAGCTCGACAACGAACACAAACAATTGATCATTAGTCCTTTAATTTTGTCCGTTCTTTCATCACCTCGTGTGATTATTGCATTATTACCCGGTTGTGCGAATGTATCACGATACCTTTGGCTTTATCTTTCAGCTTATTTTATTTCATTTGTTTTGCCTTCGAAATCGTATAAGAAACAATTTCAAGATACTTTGATTGCATGGAAACGACGACAACAACAACGACGTCATCATCGATAAAATATAATAATACTGAGAGAGATATTTACTTTTTATGAGAAACTATTGTAAGGCAGAGCAAAGTTTCATTATTTTTAATTGAAATCAAGAAGTCATAAAAAGAAAATAAATTCAAAGAATCGTATGAGATGTGAGTTTTTATTCTGTGTAGAGAAATATCAAGACACCGTACGCAACGAAAATTTATTAACATAAAACATTATTCAAATGTCTCATAAAAAGCTCAACTCCGGAAAAACAATATCTGTTAAACTAAAAACAAGAAAATATATTCGTTTTGGTAGACAAAGACACGGCAAAAGGCATCGAAATCATGCAACTTCAGTCATAGATTATGACTTATTCACTGGAATAAAACATAGTTCTAACTTTCAAGTAGTTTTAGAAGTGTTTTGTTTTAGCATTTCACTTCTATTTTTGATCGAATAGACTGAAACAAGTATTCGTTCAAATGAATGGGATCGACCAAATGATTATCATCGAAGAAAAACAAAAATGCATAAGAGATTAAAGTAAAAAAACAACTTTTATTTTGAATTTTCATGATATACATATACTTATAGTTACAAATTCTGTTGTCGATGTTCACCATTACGAATCATTTGTTGCATCTTTACTGTCCTATTATTAGCCATAGCTATTGCTGCAACTATATTGGCATTGTTATCAAAATCGTCATCATCATTAACAACAACAACCACGACAACAACAACAACAACGTCAACAACAACAACAGCAACCACAACAACAACAGTCACAACAACAACAACCACAACAACAGGTAAATGGTATTTGTATTATGTGACAGAGAATTACTTTTCATTTTCTAGACTTGTATAGATATATTAATGTTTCTGAACATGCGAACGTATCAATTTCATGTGTTGCACCCTCAAGTACTATAAACATCGTTTCTGCTTTCTTCGGTGTTTCCAATGTTACTGTCTGCAATTGTGTCATAAGTTTATGTACGAAGATGGATGTAACATCCAACATAACGTCGTATTGTAACACTGCTGGCAATCCCTGTACGTTCACCGCTGAAACACCATTTTTAGGTGATACTTGTATCGGTGTTATTAAAGCATTTAATCTAAAGTATTATTGTAGTTAGATGTTTCATTTAAATGAAAATACAGTGAAACCTCTCTATAGTAGACACCATTTGTACTTGCTAAAAGTGTCCACCTTATAGAGATGAATGCATTTTTTAAAAATTCCATTAAAATCATGCATCTTCAATGACTGGAATAGTCTTAATAAGTCATAAAAGTCAGTTTTGTCTGCATTAAATATATCATCAGCAGGATATCATCAAGTATCGTTGTTAGTGATCAGCGTGATCGTGATTGAGATTGTAAATCACGCAGACCACTAATTCAATCAAACTATTCAACAACGAATTGAAATACTTTTAAGAAATGTATACAGCGCATCAATTACTTGGACAACCAATGGATAAACATTTGGAAGTTTATCCGTCGATTCAATGGATTGCAAAACCGATTGATAAACCGTTCCAGAGTTTATTAAACTGAACAATCATTTCAATGAACCTCACGAACGATATAGCAGCTTGCAACGAATGATATACCTTTAAAAGGTTTCCCAATATTATAAACGTTTTGATCAACACTTTTTCATCATTATTTAGTTGGTATATCAAACGGTTCAGCAGATGCTGATAAACGCTTACAAGGTTTATCATTCTACGATTTTTTTATCAGCGCATAATACATGAGAGTACATGACAGTACATATATGCTATTCTAAGTTCTGGGAATAGTACGTGATTTGATTGAAATGCATCGAGTCATGTACAGGTTGATTCACCTATTTTTGCTAACTTTTATTCAGTTTATTGTATTTATTCTGAAGTTGAAGATCTTTTAGTTTTAGCATGGGTAGATAGAGCATTCATCGCTCTATCGAACCGTATGTTTTGTTTCATTTTATCTCTCATCTTGGTCCTGAATTAATTAATATCCTACGAACTAGTCATGCATATTTTTTTCAGCAGAAGTACGAAATATCTGGAAAAAATGTCACATACTGGCGGATGAAATTTTATATTGATTTTGAATCTTTTGCCGCTGTCGCATTTTTTCGGTACACACATGGATGATTAGCTGTGAAGCATATCATATTTTATATAAAAGCTCGGATAAAGTAAGGTCAAATAATATGATTGGAGAGAGGAAACAGCGCTCTACCTGCTGATATAAAAAGCGAAGAAAATGTATGTGCCCAGGTGACTAAACTCATTTGATAAAAATGGACAAGATTGTCTTTTTTCAAGCTTTTCAAAGTTTTATTTCATTTTTACCCAAAACGAAAGAATAATTGGCCTGACAATATATGCTATAATAGACAATTAAATGCTCTATCTACCCATGCCAAAATTAAAAGATCTTCAACTTCAGAAGAAATACAATAAACTGAATAAAAATTAGCAAAAATAGATGAATCAACCTGTATAGTTTTACTTGCATTGTTTGTTGTTGTTGAAATAATTGATGATGACTGCAGGTTATTTTCCTCTTGGCTCTTTTCGTCAATATTACTGAAATGTGATCATACTCGTATTGGAACAAATAGTAGTAACAGCACATATGAGAGATAGTCATGGTTATTGTATAACTCGTTATTCATCTTCTTGTTCCTTTTTTTAGCAACATCTTTTCTGCTTTATATATCATCTTTGGTGTAGCTCGACAACGATCACCCGCTCAACCTACTCGAACATACAAACAACATGTTCCAGAACAATTCAACGAACACAAACAATTGAT
>ERZ778024.1766-NODE-1766-length-23204-cov-56.106916_pt1 | contig 23204 bp, 22 predicted proteins | sample MGYA00375754_ERZ778024 | MGnify/ENA primary metagenome ERZ778024 (study PRJEB29350, sample SAMN05389827) | bioreactor metagenome | isolation source: Thiocyanate bioreactor | place: South Africa: University of Cape Town | collected 2014-02-18 ...
GTACTACGCTATGTATCACACAATAATTGAATACATTCGATGCTATTCTTCTCAGAACCCACGTTATTCCTTTCCGACCATGTACTATTTTCAAAAACAAACAAACATGCTCAAGAACTCTCTTTATCAGACATATAACAAAACTGCAAATATTTCAGAACGGTTTTATTTTCGCATGCAAAATAAATCGTCCCTCTATGCATCATATTTAGTTTGTTATTCGATTTCTTTCCAAAATAATGACTTTCATCATCGTATGATGGCTAGCCCAAAAATACCCCATTTTTCCATGTACCAGCTTCCTTTCTGCCGTTAACATAATATTTCGTACCTTTTCCCTCGATTTTATCGTCCTTCCATTCACCCATTATTCGTTCATAAATGTTGATCATTCATGATGTCTGATGTGTTGATTAAAATCATGAATATGCTGAACATGATTTTTGAACTATCTCACTCATATCGAGCGCCATCAGCCCAAGTAAAAATACCTCGACCGTTTTTTTTATCATCTTTGTATTCACCCACTATTCGTTCATCAATGATGATCATTCGCCATGTCTGATGTGCTGATCAAAATCATGAATGTGTTGAACATGATTTTTGAACTAGCTCTCTCGTATCGATCGCCATCAGCCCAAGTAAAAATACCTCGACCGTTTCTTTTATCATCTTTGAATTCACCCATTATTCGTTCATAAATGATGATCATTCATGATGTCTGATGTATTGATCAAAATCATGAATATGCTGAACATGATTTTTGAATTAGCTCTCTCATATCGATTCCCATTAGCCCAAGTGTAAATACCTTGACCGTTTATTTTATCATCTTTGTATTCACCCTTTATTCGTTCAAAAATGTTGATCATTCATGATGTCTGATGCGTTGATTAAAATCATGAATGTGTTGAACATGATTTTTGAACTAGCTCTCTCGTATCGATCGCTATTAGGCCAAGTGTAAATGCCTCGACCATTTTTGTTACCATCTTTCCATTGTCCCACTATTCGTTCATCAATGATGATCATTCGCCATGTCTGATGTGCTGATCAAAAACATGAATATGCTGAACATGATTTTTGAATTAGCTCTCTCATATCGATTCCCATTAGCCAAAGTGTGAATACCTTGACCGTTTATTTTATCATCTTTGAATTCACCCTTTATTCGTTCATAAATGATGATCATTCATGATGTCTGATGTGTTGATCAAAATCTTGAATATGCTGAAAATGATTTTTGAACTATCTCTCTCGTATCGACCACCATCAGGCCAAGTAAAAATACCTCGGCCGTTTCTTTTATCATCTTTGTATTCACCCTCTATTCGTTCAAAAATGTTGATCATTGACGATGTCTGATGTATTGATCAAAATCATGAATATGCTGAACATGATTTTTGAATTAGCTCTCTCATATCGATTCCCATTAGCCCAAGTGTAAATACCTTGACCGTTTATTTTATCATCTTTGTATTCACCCTTTATTCGTTCAAAAATGTTGATCATTCATGATGTCTGATGCGTTGATTAAAATCATGAATGTGTTGAACATGATTTTTGAACTAGCTCTCTCATATCGACCACCTTGAGGCCAAGTAAAAATAGCTCGACCGTTTCTTTTATCATCAAGCCAGTCACCAATGTACTTTCGTCCATCAGCGAAAAACTGGGTACCTTTGCCATTTCTCTGGTTATTACTCCATTCTCCTTCTTTGTTATTCTGTAGTGATATGAAACAATTTGACATAGTGAGTTAAAATATGTATTCACATTAGCTATGTGGTTGCGGTATGAAGGTTTCGTATCTACCTCCGTCGTCGTATGTTTTGGTTATGGTTATTGTGGTTGTAGAATTCGATGAATTAGCTTAATGATGTTAAAATAAATGACTATATGCCTTAGATGCAAGTACTCACCGATATTAGTTTGGATAGTTGATTGTATCGTCATATTGGAAAAGTTGGTATTGATTTCGCCTTCTGCGTTAGTTGATATTTCTGTGAGATGAATAATAGTTAAGGATGCATGATCAAGTACGTCGGCTGCGACACGTATACGAGTGCCTAGTCCAAGAACTAGTTCTTTCTCTTTTGGATAATTGCTGTACGATGATATGTCTTTGGCATTGCGAGCCTCAATCATGAATAAAGTTGAAACTGGTCCGAGAAAATGTTTTACTGCGTTCAGTGCAGATGAACATGAACTAAAATACCACCATGTTATTTCTTGGCCAGCCGCATAGTTTTTGCTAATATCCAAGTCGATACCACGCCATAGATTGATTTGACAACTAGGCAGTTTATTTATTGCTGTATCAAACAATTTTATGTAGCCATTCCAGGGTACTAATACTGATCGATCTTCTTCACGTAGTACTTTATTGAGTAATCGATACAAAGAGTCTTCACCCCAGTCCATTGTATAGAGATAGATAGCGGCAGATTCTTCCTGTGTTAAACCGTGTTCAGATGGAAAATGGCATTCTTGTTTTGCAATTTGGATAAAATAATCTAAGTCCTCTATTTTACCAATGAGTGGATCAAGCGCTTGTCGAAGACTAACTAGTGGATGTCTACGATATGCATATACAGGCGATAAACGTTTAGGTGTGATATCGATATCGGTAATTCGTAACATTTTAATAAAACTTACGCTTTTTTCAAAATAACTGGTACGTGAGACGAAACAAGTAAAATAAAGTTATCTTTCGTTATATCATCAACATTTATATGATGAAATGCATGTTGTACTTAGGTAAATAAAAATGATAAAAAAAAAAGTTGGAAGAAAATGTTTGTGTTCGAAGTGAAAAGATTTAATCCTTAAAGCAAAGAATCTTATCTATGCAAACATGCATCTGTTGAAGACAATTCGTAGAAAAAAAATTGAAAAAACATTGTTTTCATAGCACAAAAATGTTGGATACAACTGACAAGATTCTTCTTTTAATTCAACGAGCTGTACAACATTCAATGATGGATGTTCTAAAGCATTACTAACAACACGCAATCGCGTACCCAAACCAAATATAACTTCATTTTCATTAGGAAAATTACTGTATGTTGATATTTGCTTTCTACGTATAATTAGTGTTTACTCTCATCACCATCATCTTCATATTTTTCGGATTTAAATACTTGGAAAATCTCAATCGAAATAAACTATGTACGATTCAAATTCAGTTTTTTTCCTTTTATATATATATAATATGTATATCGAAAAGAAAAAAAAAGAAACGAACGAGAAAAAAAAAGAGATGACACAAAAAACGCGAGAGAGAGAGAGAGAAAAAAAAAGAAAGTTGCTGTTGCATCGTCTTCAAACACACGAAGAGATCTGAAATGCCACAACAAGTTCAACATGCTAATGCACGAACTTATTGCGCAAACAATCGGCAGAAAAAAAAGAAACGAAAGAAAGAAAAATGTCTGAAGAACTAGTAAAATTAGGTAAAATATAAACGATCGGTTAGAGACAAGAAAAGAAACTCATCAATACATAGAAAGCAATGAAAAGTATAGAAAATTCTTTGTTTCTATCGTGGATAATCTCGTGTTTGCTGTTGCTGTTGTTGTTGTGATGGTGCTGGATATGGATACGGTTCTAAATTCAGAAAAGAAAAACGATGTGCTTTATGAAATTTCGAAGATAGACATACGTTGAGGCACGGAAGACCAATCATTAACAGGCATTGGAGGAACAATTGTAGTTGCTGATGGTATATGACGTTTACGTTCACTTCCGATCGCAGCTGGTACCATTTTGTGGTCACTACCGGCACTTGTAGACGATAATGAAGGACCGGTTGAATGATTACTATTGGAAATGATAACAGTCGGATCAACTAAAAACAATAACAGATTGTAAATTTATACGATTTGATCATGTGAATTGTTTACCTGAAGCTAATGGTATATCATCACTGTTTGTATTTACATTTGGTGCTAGAGGAATATTATTTGTTTGTTGTGCTCTTGAATAACAATTCATATAACAATTAGCTACAAGTGCTGCAGCTTGATTGATATCTTGTGGTAATTGTCCTCTCGATGCTAATGTTCTTGCTATGTATGCAGTCACTGATGGTTGTGGTGGTGGCAATGGTTGTTGAACGAGATGTTGCTGTTGATTGGCTTGTAAATGATAAAAATGTAGCACTTGATTTTGTACTTGTTGAATTGCTTCGATATCTGATTGTTGTTGATATGAACGCGTTGGCGGAATATTCGGATACATTTGCTGAGCTTGTGCTTGTGCTTGCGCTTGTTGTGGAGGTGGTTGCTGTTGTTTTTGCTGTTGTTGTTGTTGTTCCATCATACGCGCAATATTGATGATATTTGATGATAATGGTCCTTGGAATTCGGGTGCACTTGGATTCAAACTCGATCGATTCGAATAGGTCTGATTGTTCATTAGTATTGCTTGATAGAGAGCCGATTGATTCGGAGGAAATTTCGGTTGTCCTGAATGAGAAAGATCATCGGTTAGTAGAGGTGGTCGATGTGAACCAATAGGTCCAAGTGGTTTTGGTTGATCCATCGAAGGAAATAATGGTTGTGGTTGAATGAATTGACTGGTTTGTTGTTTTAATGACGATGGAGACGATGATGTTGATGATGCTGTCGATGAACCTGTTTGACCATTTTGTTCGAGTGATATTTTATTCAGAGATGGAGATATCGATTGATGCGTACGATTTGCACCAGGTGCACGACTTAATTGAGATGTTGGTGATAGGGAATCGAAATTTGTTGATTGTACTCCACGATAACCAGGCGCAACTTTAGGATCGGGTTGTTTAGGTGATGATAGAACTTCGTTCATAGTAATCACAATTGGTTCTTGATGAGATTGTTTATTTGGCACATTCATTTTAGCAACATTAGCAAAATTCATTTTAGTTGTTGATTCTTCGTTTGATGTTTCTTTTGGTTTAGTAAGAACGTCAACAATGGATGTAGTTAAAATATTCGAAGCAAACGGATTATATTCTCCTGTCGGCAGCGGCGGCGGCGGAACAGAAGATTGTTGTGCGGCAACTAACAACGAAGTTGGTGCTGATTTTGTCGGTGATAATGAATTGATTTCCGACGAATTTTGATGAGAACTTGAATAAGGTCGATGAATTGTATTTTGATATGGATAATGATGATTTGAAAGAGGAGTTCTATTATGCGAAGATGATGTTTTCGGATGTTGTGTCCAATTAGATGGATTGATCGTCGTTGAATTGGATGTTGTTGACGATGATGATGATATGGCACGATTCGATCGATTCGAATTCACCCATGTCGCACCTGTAGATGTTAGTGGTTGAGGAGTTTTGATGGGAGCTGATGACGATGTTGAACGTGTAACGAGATTTGATGAGGTTTTCTTTGTTGTCTGATGGGTTGAACGAGGATTTATTCGAGATGTTGATGTTGGTTCAGTGTAACCAATGGATTCATTATTTTGAAATCTTGGTCCTGTATTCGATCGTTGTGTTTTAACGATTTCTTCATCATATTCATGATTAGATGTATTTGCTGTGGGCATTACTATCGTTGATGCGACTGCTGTCGTCGCTGTAGTCTTTGATTTTGTTGTTGTTGTTGCTGTTGGAGGTAAAAGATTGTTTAAATCCGTTTCAGAATTTTTCAATAAAGCTTGAATTAATTGATGTGCATGTTTAATTGAATCAGCATTGCCTTTGATTAAAATTGTTTTATCTCCAATGCCTCGTTTATTTTCGATATCAATCGAGGCTCCTGTGATTTCTCTCAAAGCATTCAAATTCGATCCCGATCGTCCGATGATTCTCGAATATTGCTCATGTGGTATCGTAATTTTCTTTTGTTTTCCAATCACTTCTTGCCAACCGTCATCCACAATCGTTGAATCTTGTTTTGTTTTCGATACGAGATTTTCTTGATGTCGTTCGATTTTTCTCGACATTGTATTTGTTTTCTTTTTATTATTATTATTATTATTGCTGCTGCTGTTGTTATTGTTGGTTATCAATGGTTGTTTAGTTGTTCGTTCGGGTGATGGTGGTTTTTGTACCATTTCAAGACGAGGATCTTCAGTAATCACTTCGGATATAATGGTTTCAACATGTTCTTCACTTTCATCAGGTGTTTGCTGTTCGATATTTGTTGGTTCATCGGTTGTAGCGGCAGTAGTTTGTTGTTTACCTTTCTTTTTGGCTTTACGTTTTTCTCGTTTCTTTGCAGCTGCTTCTTTTTTAACTTGTTCACGTGATTTTTCTGATTCGATTTCTTTCAATAGATTATTCGCTGCTTTATTAGCTTCAGCTGCTTGTCGTTCTTTAGCCGAAATAATTAAATCCATACATGTTTGACATTTTTTCAGAAGATCTTTATCAGTTATCGTATTGATTAATCGACGACAATCAGTATCTGAAGGAAATTGTCGTACTTGTCTGACTAAATATTTGACTACTTTAACATGTCCTTTACGAAATGCAGCCATGAGACACGAGACTTTACGTGAATCGCTCGAATCCGCATCAGCCGAACGCGTAATTAACAATTGAACGACTTCTAAATGACCGCCATTACATGCCAACCATAATGGCGTTGCACCTTTCTTATTTCGAACGTCGATTGTTGCTTTATATTGCAATAATAATTCAACGAATTTATGATGACCTTTATCAGCAGCAATGGTTAACGCTGTATCTTTGGATGTTGGCACAGGCGGTGCATTGACATCAGCATTGCGTTCTAATAAAACTCGGCCAACTTCAACATAACCACCAGATGCCGATTCCATCAACGGTGTCAGACCAGTTTTAGCTCGATGTTCAATATTAGCTTTTCGATCGACTAGTAACGAAACGACTTCAGCTCGTCCTTGAAAACAAGCCAATGTCAATGCAGTATTGCGATTAGTTTCGATTTGAGCATTGATATCAGCACCCATATCTAACAGAAGTTTAACGGCACCAACATGTCCATTCATGGACGCGAGCATCAACGGTGTAATACCTAATTTACTGCCCGTTCGAGAATTGATTTCAGCACCGTAACTTAACAATAATTTTATAATTGGTACATATCCACCTGATGCAGCTAAACTCAGCGCTGTATAATCGGACACATTTCGATGTTCTCGATTAGCTCCGTTTTTTAATAGAACTTCGACAACATCTTGTCTGCCTCCGCTACATGCCAATGAGAGAGCTGTATCTTTCGTTCGTTCGGATTGTGCTTCGATATTTGCACCGTGTTCGATTAATCTCGAAACAATCGTTGCATGACCTGCAGTTGCCGCGAGAATCAATGGCGTAAAACCTTTCTTATCTCGATGTTCGATATTGGCATTACGTTGTAGAAGTAAAAGAACGAGTTCTTCATGGCCACCGGCGCACGCAAGTGTCAATGCCGTGTCATGATTGGATTCGGTTTCACAATCGACATCGATACGATTTTGAAAACGTAAATGAGAAAGATTCGTTGTTGTTGATGATGTTGAATGAAGAGGTAATTGAGATGAATGTTCGATACAACAGAGTGCGTGTCGATTGTCGATGGATGGCGATGGTGGACGAGGCATGTCCATTGTATCGAGCGAGAGATTGATTTGTTGTTGAGATGTCGATGATGAATCTTGTTGTTGCAAACTTTTCAGTTGTTCCATGAATTGTTTTTGATGTGCGTATTCTTCGATTTGTTTGATTAGATTTGGATTGTTGGTTAATGTTCGAACATGTTCGAGTTCCGATGGATGACTGGCAAGTTGTCTCAAATGTTCGAGGCCTTTTTTCGTATCTGTGTTGATTTTCAATGGAATTTTTGTTTGATTGAATTCATTCGTCGATGACGACGATGATGATAGAAATTGCAGATTTTTCAATTGAAGATTCATTTCATTTAAATGCAATTGATTCTCGTGAATATGTTGATCAATTCGACGATCGTATTTCGATAGTAAACGATTGGTAGATTTTTTTAGTTTCGAATGTTGTGTTGTCGAAGACGACGACGATGATGATGAGAAGAAATTAATCGGTTGACTTGATAGAGGAGGTAAAATAGATGAGATTTGTTCATCAAGTTTCGATGTCGACGATGAACTTGATGTCGAAGATGAAGATGTAGTACGTTTCTTTTTCGTTGTGAGAGAATGATTCGATGTTGAATTCAGATAATCATTGACTTGACAACGATATTCTTGATTGAGTTTTAGATGTTGATGAGCTTGATCATGTAATTCTTTTTCCACATGTTGAAGTTGCTTTAACAGATAGAGTTTCTTCGCTTGATCACTAGACTCATCATGTCCGGTTGGTGGTGATGGGATTCGATCGTTTGTCGGCCATGAATAGGCCGAAATATCAGTCGTATCAATATCCGTATGTAACTCATTTGGATTGGCATCGACAGTTTTTAAAACTTCGAGAATATTTTTCGGTACGATCTTTTCCAAACGTTCTAAGAGTATCGATGATGAATTATTGATTTCTAAAAGTTTCTCATTATTTTCTAATTTCATCTGTATTTCATTTAACGGTGGCGATGGCAATGGAAATGAACTCGGCATGGTCACTGTCAAATTCTTTTCATCATCATTTTCATCTTCTTCGTCATCGTCATCGTCTTCATCGTCCTCGTCGTCTTCATCATCTTCATCATCATCATCATCGTCGTTTGTTTCCAATGAATTCAATGTGCAATTGATAATACTCTTAGGATATTCGAGTAACAATTGAACTACAGATGTATGTCCGCCTTTAGCTGCTTCGATTAAACAATTGGATCGATCCTAGATTGAACAGCAGAAGATACAAACGAATGAATTCAGCGTCAAATTCATTACTTTTAGTAAATGATTGGGATCAGCACCATTTAGAAGTAGAATTGTTGCTAATTCGAAATGACCTCCAGCACAGGCCAGTGAAAGAACTGTTGCATCATTAGTTGAAGTTGATCGATTCACATCGGCTCCTGTTTTTTATTCAAAATAAGAACCCTTCGAGTGTACAAATCGGCAGAATTTACCTTTGGATATCAGATATCGTACTGTGCATGTGTGTCCTGCACGTGCTGCTTTCATCAACGGCGTACGTCCTTCATTTTCTGCATCATCGATATGTGCACCGGAATTCAATAAAATCTCAGCTACTTCTGTATGACCACTTTCACAGGCATAACCCAACGCTGAATCTCCAGCTCGAGTTGTCTGCGTGATATTTGCACCTGAAGAACAAAATGAGTGAGAGAGAGAGAGCGTTTCATTTCGAAGGATGATTACCATTTTCGATAAGAAATTGAACAAGCTCAATATGTCCTTCTTGAGATGCTTCCATCAGAGGTGTCGATTGTCCGAGATTGATATCCGCTCCGTTCGACAGGAGAATTTTGACAACGTCCAAAAATCCACCAGCACATGCCAATGTTACTAAAACGAAATCAATGGATAATTCATTTCGTTGTCGATTTCTTTCAAATTACATGCTGTTTCTTGTGCTTCTTCAGTTGTTCGATTAACATTTGCTCCTAAAGAAACAACGATGAATATAAACATTTATTCGCCAGTTGATCTACCTTTCGATATCAATAAATTCACAATATCATCATGTCCTTCTCGACTAGCTTCCATCAACGGTGTATAACCTTCGTCATTAACTTCTTCTAAATTAGCACCACGTTCGATTAAAAGTGAAGCTAACTCAAAATGACCACCACATGCACTCAATGTTAGAGGACTTTCGTAACTATCAGGTGGCATATTTACATCGGCACCATGATCAAGTAGTAATTTAGCTACTTGAACATGACCGTCCATACAAGCTTCCATAAGTGCTAAAGAGAAGACAAAATGAATCGTTTTCGTTTTTTTTTTGTTACAAATATGAATTTTACCCGTATGCATTTCATCAGTTTTATTTCCATTTTCTGAATAAGAATTGTTGTTTTTTTTTTTGTTATTTTTTGAAAATCAAAATGAACATACTGTCTTTCGAAGAATTATTCGTTCCAGCACCATGATCAAGTAAAACTTGAGTTACTTCGACGTGACCACCGCCTGCTGCTTCCATCTGAAGACAAGAATAACAATTCTTCTATCGTTTAATTTAAAAAAAAAGAGCTAAACTACCAATGGAGTATGTCCATTTTCATTTGTTTCTTCAACTTTTGCACCATGTTTCAACAGTAATCGAACAATTTCCACATAACCCTACATTGAATTCAATCAAAATAAAACTTCATCTTCAACTTATTGACCTACTCCTCCAGCAGCATAATGCAATGCAGTATTTCCTGATGTTGATTGTATATTTACATTTGCTTTATATTTCATCAAAAGTTCGACAATATCCAAATGTCCTGCATTGCAAGCTGAATAGACAAAGCAGAAAAAAAAACATATTACACCAAAAACACAAAATTCAATCGAACCTTCCATCAATGGTGTACAGTCTTGTTTATTGCCTCGATCATCCACAGCAATATCGGGTATGGTTCGTAGTATGAGTTCAACTAAATCTGTATAACCATTTGAACAAGCTAATGATAAAATACTATCTCCATCTTCATTGATATCATTTAAATATTCTTTGATATTTTTGGTATGAAGAATTTTTTCGACTGTATCAAGATCATTATTTACACATGCACGAAGAAGAACACCGGAATCTTTATTAATTAATTTCGATTTTTTTTCTGTGCCTATCGATGACGATAGATTGGCGTTTGAATTCGAATTCGTTGTTGTTCCTGAAGCTGATGGAGTTGTTGACGATGATAGAGCATTGGCAATTTCATGTAGACCATTGAAATTATTCGTTACACTACTTGTTAATAAACGTACAACTTGTTGATCGCGCCAGAAATCTTCAGGTATAGGAGAATTCGTGATGCCCGTTGCTTCGAGTATAGCGGCTAATTTCGCTTGTGTATCAGGATCAATTGGACCAATGTCTATATCATCGTTTGCATTATTATTTAAAGATAAATGTGAATGAGAAATAAATGGCGATGGAATATCATCATCGTCATCATCATCTTCTTCTTCATCACTTGTTTCATCCTGAGTGATAAAGATAAAAATGAGTTTTTTTTTTATTAAAAAGAATTCAATGATTTACTTCGATATCTTCTTCGTCGTCTGTAAGCATTCTATGACTATGATGTGGATAACGTGTTAAACCTACAGATATAATTGAAACGTCAGACAGATCAATAGATGAATCTTGTTTCGAATTATGTTTTAACGTTTGATCAGTAATTGAGGATGTTCGAGAAGTATTTTTCATAGGGAGAAAAAAAAACAAACAAACAACAATTTAATTGTTCATGCTAAAAGTAGATTCAAAACAAAAATTATGTTCAATTGAAGAAAAAAAAAGAATTCTACACTTGGTATCGCAATAGAATTTTATTCGTTATCATTTTTAATCAAATTTTGAAAGAGAAATTCTAGTCGATGATGTCGACAACAGGAAATCGACGTAGAACAAGATGAGATACAAACACAAACAGAAACGAACGACGTTCGGTATGCTAAGTAGAGCAATACCAATATTATTGGACAAGGAGTTGATATTCTATGGATTGAGGTTTGCTTGTTTCGGCCATTGCTATGTTATCAATATGAGTTAGCCAACCAAACAGAATTCATTGACGTATGGAAATATTTTTTCTTTGAATCGTTCGATTGATTTTCACATTCGAATATTCACAATGAAACTTTTTGTTCTTCATAAATATCTTTCTCGATAGATGTCGTACTCAATCATGAGAATGAATTTGTTCTACTATTTTTTTCTTCGGTCAAATAAAATTATTTATAAGGTTTTACACACTTATGTCTTAATGAATATTTGCATAAGAACACAAATGTATACACATATCAACTACTTTGATTCTAAGTAAAAAAGAAATGCAAGAGAACATCTGCAACAAATAAAAAAAAGAAGCGAATATTTAATTTTTTTACTTTCTTTCTCCCTTTCTTTTTTTTAAAAGAAAAAGGTGAATCTGAGTCATATTTGCGAATTTTTCTTATCAACAATGTCATTCAAACATTTCTTGGTGAGTACACATAAAAAAAGCGAGAAGTATAGGCGAATATTTATCGATCTGTAATCTAGATTGTTAACAACTGAAATAATGCCATCGAAAACAACTTGTTTAACGAATAATAACTGTTGTCGTCTTGTTCGTTTGGATAAATCATCACGTTTATTACTTCCGTTAGCACGTCGTAGTCGTCCATTAGCATTGTCTCGATGTCGACGAAATCTTTGTCAAAATTGTTTTCATATTAAACAAAAACAAACCGATGATCTAAGAAATTTATTCGTACAAGAAAATGAAAATCTTCGACATGAAATCGAATTTTCTCTTATCAATCAACATGAACACGAACAATCCGAATATGAATCAGCAGGAATGTTACTTTGGAATTTAAATACATCAGAGAATCGTTCACAAACGGATTCTCATCATCATGATCAATCGTTCGATGATACAGGTTCATTAACAAATCATGAAAAGAAAATTTTACTCGAAGAAGCCGTTGAAAAACTTCGTATCGTTCTAAATCATCGTTCAACATCTCCATCGAACAGTGAACAAGATCAAATTGAATTCACTTATCGAGCTTTACAAACAACTGTCAATATACTATCATCAACACTTGAGTCATTGCAGGATAACAAGCTTTAATATTCATTTAGGAACTCATGTCTTTGTTTTTATTCGTAATTATTATCAAAGCAACCTCTAAAAAATAAACGAGAAAACCACTAAAAAAGAAAGTAATGTCAATGATGGTGGTGAGTATTATTGCACGATGAATAAGAATAACAAAGAGAAAATTGTTGAAATCAATTGAATATCTTGTTTTTGGCCATGATCGTATACTGATTGAAGTAAATACTGTGACGATGAGCCTGGTTGACGTGGTAAACGATGTAATTCTTCTTCTACGAAAAAAAAAGCATTCTTCTTCAAACAAACAAAAACAGCAGAATTCTCCTAAATTTACTTGTTCGTCGTCGAACGAATATATTGGCTTCTTTGCCATTGTATTCACATGTATAATTTCCATGAAGAAAATCTTTATTTTTCTTTTTTAAATGTACAGTTAAACGTTGTGTATTCGATGAAATTGTTTCAATATGATGTTCATGATTATTAGCATCGAGATATTCTCCATCAACGAACCAATTTAATTTCGTTAGATCAACATTCGAATCACATAATAATGAACATGTTATTGAAAATGTTCGATTAACCGGATAGAGAAGTAAAGGTGACGGTGGTGATATATGTGGATGAGCTAGAGAGACACGAAAAACAAATAAATTCAAAATTGACTAGTTTAAGAAGAGAATTACAATTAACAAGTAATTTAATACTATGTTGACCGCTTGAACTTGATTTACATGTGTAGATGCCTTGATCTTCGGTTAGAACATTACTGATAACTAAACGTGAATTTGATGCCGATGATAGGAGATTGAAACGACCGATGGATGCATATTCAGGAAAGAGAATGTCACCAATAGAGATAAATGTTAATTGAGATCGAGAGGAATTCGGTTGAAACCAGGAAATCTAGTAGATATGATTTCTTTTTTTACAAGAAAAAACGAACGATGTTGACACTTTGAATACGTACGACTTCATTGGATTTTTTCAAAGAATTTATTGGACATATTAATTCAACATCGGTTCCGCATGTTGCGTGTATTGTCGATGCATGAGCTAGAGATAAGAAGAAAAAAACGTAAAGAATAATTCCAGTTCCCTGAAGAGCTCTTTTTTTCGTGTTCAATTTACTCGTCAATAATAATGATAGTAAAATGATGAAATAAATGGTGACTAAATCAGAGAAATTTTGAACGATTGAATTGATATTGATGTTCGACATTATTATCGATGAGAGTCTGCCACATTGCTTCTGAAATAATACATATACAATACACTAGAGAGCTTGTATTGTCTCGGGTGTGATTAACTTTTTAGTCTAGTAGACGTCATTTAAATTGCTCTTTCTCTCTGTATGTATGTATGGGTATGTGTCCCTCTCTCTCTCTCTCCCTCTCCTTCTCTGTTTCTTTCTCGTTCGCTCTAGTTGCTACACAAACATACACACACGCCCATGTTCAAATTTCGATTTTGTCGTCGCCGTTTGATCGCTTTCTTCTCAATCAAAATCTCATTTGTTCTTTGACTACTACATGCTCTACGAGACAATGATGTTAGTCCCTGATATCGAATAGGTCCGCCTCGATCAACTCGACGTGTATAGACATATGAAATTTGTATTTTGTTGTTCTCACTTCTATTCACCTACTGATTTGATTATGAACTGAGGATGAAGAGGGAAAATTTTCTAATAAATTCTCCGATTTGCGACTATTTCTATTTTCGTGTTTGTTTGCTATGTTGTCTAATGATCAGACAATTAATTGATGTGTATACATGTATGAATATGTTTACACGAAATTTGATTCTCTGTTACTTTTTCCCATATGTCAACAATAGCATTGAGAGAACAACTGTTCAGTCTGTCTCATCTTTACATCGATATATTCTCTCATGTATTGAAAGAGCAGACGAAAAAAAAAGAACTAGAGAGTTAACTTTGAAGTTATAAGAAATACTTGAACAGTTTATTACATAAAGACAACAGACGTCGACAATGCGCGCTCATACAAAACAAAAGATTCTTTAATAAGCTAGATTAAATCTAAATATAGTCTTAAAAAGAATGAATTACTCTTAACTATTCATGACAATGTTAATACGAATCATTCTATTTAACTCGATATAATAAATATTCATAAATGACAAGAAAAATCAAATCAAAGAATAAGAGATCTTTTCTATATTTATATCGAAATAATTCTCCTACACATGTTTAACATACGTACGTATATATACATACATATACCAATATTCATGATGCAATAAAATATGCATACGTAAAAAAATAAGTATAGCAAATGATACAATCAATCATCACTCATATACAAATGGGAATTGATCGATCCGTTCTTATTCTTCTTTCTTTCTTTCTTTCTTAAAGTTAAATTAGAACTATTTCTCTTCATTCTTTTCTTTTTTTTGGAATACGGTTACATTCGATCAATGTAATCAATGCAACAGATTTCCTTTTACAAAAACAAGACCTTCATAGATGACATTTCTAATCGATGCTCAATCTGAGGGTGTTGTATTCATACATACATAGATATATACATACTTGCATAATAGGTAACAGCTCGGTCTTGTCTTCATCATCTTCTCTATCAATATACAACTAATATGAAATATAAAAAAAAAAGAAAAAGAAAAGAGTCAAATTCAATTCATATCATGAAGAGCAATTATCATGCTCAATCGATTCAATTGTTCATCAACGATTGACTTCTCTCGTTTTTCTTTCTCCTGATCCTTTGCTTGCCTGTCTGTCAGTCACGGATGATGCGCATAAGTACAGATCAGACAATCGTGTAAAACAAAAACGAACGAAAAATGTGTTAAAAGTCAAATGTGTCAATGAACAACATTTGACTTATTTAAAAAGACAAACGCGAAATGACTTACTTGAAAAACAAAATGTTCATAACTTTCACACTAGCATAGTGAAGTAGTGCCTATGCTGTTTCCGGTAGTGGCCACTCGACGATGGAAAGATAGATATATATAGATGCGTATCCTGTATGTATGTGTGTGTGTGTGTGTTGATAGTTCTATAACGTCTTTGTCAGCATCAATTCGAAGGACATTTTGATGATAGCGTGCTGTTCTAACTATCTTGCCGGCGGAGAGCTCAAAGAAACAGGAAAGAAAAGAAGAAGGATAAGAATGTTATGGACTCGTTCAGTTGAATTATGGGAACTGATGAGCAGGCGAATGGACGACGCACGTTACTTCACTTCTCTATGATTATGTGTCAAGAGACAGAGAAGAAAAGAAAGACGAAGAAGAAGAAGAAGAGAATGAGAGAGAGAGAGAGAACAATGTCGTTTATAAGTTACTATTGAAACAATTCACAGGTTTTCAAAACCAAACATTCTCTTGATTCGACTGGTCATAAATGTAATCATATTCACTTGAATGAACTAAAAGTCTTTTAACCAAAGAAGGAAATCAAGAAACTTCCGTTGAATAGCGACGACCATCTTCAATATTTTAATTGTGAAAAAAAAGTTTCTTTTTTTTCCTTAAAATCAATTTTAACGCTATTTTATAAACTACTCTTAATAAAATAAGAATAGAAATAAACGTATCGGAAAATATATTCTACTAGACTATTTCTTTCATTCGAATGAAAAAGCAAAATTGAAATTAATGGACAATCAACCTTGTGATTTGAATCTCTTCGAACCACTTGCATCAAATGCTGAATGGGTTCACGAAAAATCTGCGCAAGTAAAGATCTTTTTTTCTGTGTCCTTAAGTTATTGATCGCCTGACTGGGCCCGTTTCTTCTCAATGATTAATCTTGCTCACAATAGGGGGTGTTGCTGGTTAGGATGGATGAGTTATGATGAAGAATGCCTGCCCGCCCATCAACTTACTATACAACAGTCAGGTCACGACATGATGCCTATTATCAAAAGCTTACCTTTCGATGATGTAACATCAAACACTGATGATTTCCTTGTTTCTGTTACTATTATTCAGATATACACATATCTTTGTACTATGTATATGCCGTTTGTTCTTAACATCTTATAGAGGAGAGGAAAGAAGAAGAAAAAAGAATTCGATCATAGACATTTATTATTCAATTGCTAATCATCTTGCGAACAATGTCGATAATAAGGTTTTAGTCATCATTATGATCGAAGACGATGCCGAACGGATGTTTGACTTACCTTTTTTTTTTGTTCTTCTACTACTACTTCTTTTCCTTCTTTTTTCATCTAACTTTCACCAAGTTGAAAGGAAGAAATGATCAAAATAATAATAAAAGAAGAAAAGAACTATTTCTAGGTCGAAATTAAATTATATCATGGTCATAAAGACTCGATCAAAACATGTCAATTGATTGAAACAAAAAATTGGATTCTAACAGGATCTGATGATAATACTGCTCGTCTTTGGGATTTTCATAGTGGAAAAGAAATACACAAATATAAATTAAATCACAATATGGCAACTGTCTCAGCAGTAAGAATCAATCATGATCTAACTCGGTATACTATCTTTCGTCAAACTTATATAACGAATCAATTAATCAGTTTATTTCTGTGTGTGTTTGTGTCTCTTGCTTAGTTTATATTCATCTAGTTGGGACAAAACAATACGTTGTATTGACATAGAAACAAACCGAGAAATTGTAGGTGAAGAAAACTAAAAGTATCTTTGTTTTTATCTCGCGTTTTTTTTGTCTCTTCTTGAACACAAGTGGAAAGCTATTGAAAATCATGTTATTACAAATTGTCAATTATCACATAGTAACGAGAGTTTATGTTCCGGTACTGACCTTGATGGTATTGTTAGTATTTGGGACGCAAAAACAGGTCTGAAAAAAACTACGATTCATCATTTACACGAATCAATTATAACCAGTTGTCAATTTACTAAAACCGACGATCGAATTATTTCAACATCCTACGATAAAACTGTCAAGTTTTTCGATGTCGTTTCTCATCGTACGACAATGACATTAAGGTAGAATGAAATTCAATAGATTAACTCACTTGTTAGTCGATGATGCAAGACATAAAAATAGTATACATAATGAATGATCGATCAATCGATCTTATTACAACACGAAGAATCAATGATATTGTTAGAGGAGAGAATTTGTTAACGAACTAATTGATCTTTTTTTTTCTCCTGATTCAATGACGTAACCAACGGTATTTACCGATGAGAAAAGAAAGATGAAGAAAAACTGACACATAGGAAGTTAACTTGTCCGATTTGATGAACTAAACAAATCGTGTCAAGATCAAAAGACAGGATGTATGTCTATTTAGTGTAAATGTTTCCATTAAAAATAGCCTTGATAATTCGTGAAAATTCTTTTTTTTTCGTCTTATCAAATTTAGAGATCATGAAAGTGTTGTTACGAATTGTGCCTTTGATTTACATGAACGTTTATATGCAAGTTGTTCATGGGATAAAACTATTCGACTTTATGATATCACCGTAGGATGTTTTCGGTAAGAATAATTAGTTCTTGGCATTCATTGAAAAACACTCTGGGTGTTCAGATTAATGAGATGACCTTTGACAAATAGGACTCCTCCTCATATTCATTTCGTTTTTCTTATTGTTCAACTCATTGAGCATGTCAACTGTTCATGTGATTATTTATAGACATGAAGGTCCTTTACTATTACCAAAGATACATGAAGGATCAATCTCATCTTGTTGTATATCCAACGATTGTAAATTATTAGCTAGTGGCAGTTATGATTCGAAAGTGATCCTTTGGGATTTAGAAAACCTGACATATAAACTTATTTTACGTGTAAGATAATAATTTGAAATGAATGTCGAAAAAACAAATTTTTTTTTTGATATGATGATGAATAGGGTCATCGAGATTGGATCAATGATATATGTTTATCGAGTGATTATAAGTGGGTTGTTTCGGTTTCAAAAGTAAGATATCGATAATTATTCAAAGAGATTCGAAATCTTGATTAAGGATGGAGAAATTCGTGTATGGCATATTGAACATTGTGATGAAATCAAACAAGTCATTGAACAAAATAAACGATTAAGAAAAGTCAAAATTACTAATGTATTTCATTCTATCTTCGTTTTGTCAATTTTCAATTAAATAACGTTTATTTTAGTGTTTCAAATGTGGTAAAATGTTTACAATTGATAAACTATATCGTGAATCTTCATCGACTGTGTTTTTTTGTATTTTCTGTCGTCATGAGCAAATGTGTAATCAACCATAAAATAAATTTCGAATGCAATGATCACGAAAAACGGAAATTCTTTGATAAATAATATATCACTGATCAGTTTTGGATTTAAGATCTTCTTGTCATATAAACTCGTGACCAATGCTATAATTCATAGACTTCCACTTGACTTATTTCTGTGGAAAATTCAAGCCAATGAGATGATTTGTAATTCCTGTCTGTTTTTATCAAGTAACCATGATGATAAAAACGCAGAAAGAAAAGCTCGAGGATTATTTTCTGTTAGCATTAATAATAATTCCGTAAGTAAAGTATATGAAACACTCACTGCAGGCTTTGTTATTTTGAATATAGGATTAATTTGTTGGTTACAACAACATATTGATGTTGAATTTTGACATAAAAGAAAAAATATATCTGCTAGTTAATTTGATCGTGTTAAAATTCAATAAAAAAGAAAAATTTTGTTAACTTTTATTGATACAAAGAAAATAAGGAGCTTGAATAATTCAAAATGAAATTATCTTGGCAAATGCAAGCTATGCTCAAGTTTTTTTTTCTTCTCGTCAGTTCTTTTTTCCTATGAATTATCCGACGTTAGTCTTCAAGCAAAAATATTTTCTACGAGCTAAAGAATAAAGAACTCCATCAGCGTCTATAGTTACTCTTCTTCATATTTTCTTTTTCTTTCATTTACGGACTATCTCGTAAGCTTAGTCCGTTTCTTCTTTTTTTTTTCTTCTTTTTTTTGCTCCGTGTCTTCGAGTGTTCTGCTGTTATTGTTGTTTTTTTTTTCATTAATAGAGAGAGAAAAAAAATGAAAACGAACGTTTCTCAACCAGCATCGTTACTCGATGGAAATAGTGCATTTAATATTGAACAAGAACGGACAATGAATAAAGGCTATTTCAAAGATTTTTGTCAGAGTTTTCATTGGATTTATTTGAAACATAAATGGTTCGATGATGAACGTAAATAATCTTGTTTTTCATTCGATTGAAAATAAATTTCTCACATAAAAAAAAAACAAACTTTTGTTTTCATTAGATTGGAAACTGGCATTTTGTTCATCATCATTTACCTTTCTCAATAAATATCCCAATATCTTTCTTATCTATCGAACAATATTATTCTTTGTCGTATTGATTGATCTTATTCATGGCATTCTTCTAACTCATCCTATTCATGAATGGCCTATCTATTACACGCATATAACATTATTAATAACGTTTTTTGCGATCTTATTTCAATTTATAATCACATATCGAGTGAATTTCTTTCGTGGAAATGATATTGTACCACGGCATTCCTTACAATATATTCATGTCATATTAATTCTCATTTCTCTAACATCTGGTCTCGCTGTTTGTCTCCTTTATTGGACAGTGATTTATAATTCATCAGCTCAAATCTATTATCCAAAAATCATTCTCGATCATGGAATTTTATGGTTGTTATTATTTATTGACATATTTTTTCTAACACGTTTACCGATTTATATGATCGATTGTATTCCATTTTTGATTCTTACATTTATTTATGGTTTATTTACATTATTGATATTTATTTTCAAATCAAGATTTAGCCGAAATCGTATCGGCTATGTTTATTCAGCATTCAATCTGTCAAATTCACCTCTACGAGTAACCATTCAACTCGGTTCATTTATAGTTCTTGTACCGATTGCTAGTGTTTTCCTTTTATGGAATATATTTCGTTTGAGACGAGCTATTGATGTTCAACTACCAGAAGGAGGAAGCGGAGGAGGAGGAGAACAAGAAGACGAAATAGAAGAAAAAGATCAAACAGATGCTAGTATTATTGCTTAGTAAATATTTTATTGAATAAAAAATCTAAAAAAAAATCTGTCTGTGACAAAATAATTTTGTTTTTGTTTGACACACAACTAGAAAATTTATCTCGAATATCGATTTATTAATCATCATCATCGTCGTCATCAAATTTTTTCATCGCTGCTGAAAGTTTATGTTTAGTAAACAAGACAGATTCACCAGATGAAGATTTCAGCACCGTACTATTTCCTTCGATTACTTTCATATTCTGAAATTTATCTATAAATTGATTGTCGACAGTCGAACTCGCTGCTGCTGCTGCTGCTTTTTCTTTAGCTAAAATGAATTTGATTAGTTAAACAAAATCCTTCGAAAAATACAACAAAGAATACCTATTCGATTTAATCGAACTTCTTTGAATTTATTGTATGTCTCATAGATTTTGATAAATTTCTGCATTGCTTCTTTATCGCGAGTTCTATCAGAATGGACAGTAGATGAAAAATGATCACGCATACTGTTTTCATTGGGAAATATATCTGAACAAACACGACATGAAAATACTGGACTTTCTTCTTGAATTTTTTTCCATACAGCTAATCGATTATAATGCAAATCATTATCTCTAGCAAAATGTGCACTAGCATTATCATCTCCATGTAATAGTAAATAACAAATATCACAATAAGGACGATGACCATCGGGGTGATTCCATTCTAAAAAAGTGCGCATAGTTTCTGCACCGATTGAGAATGAAGCTGCCGGAAGAGTTGATTCATTAGAATTAGTTTGATTATTGGCTGATGATGATGTTGCGAGTTTAGGAGACGTAATAGATTGTTCACTGTTTGATGAAAGAGATTCGAATGCTTTGACTTTTTTCAGATGTTTGCCACCTCGTATATGCTGTTCATAGGGTTCTTTGCCAGTGCATGTAAGATCACAAAATTTGCAATAGAATTCACCTGTCATCTAGAGGAAATCATAGTTAACAAATTAATTTGTAGATAAACGAAGGACATTCTTGATCAGAAGGCTACAAAGATTTGTTCTTTTATCCTTGTCTGTCTGGATTTCTTCAACCTTCGTATATTAATCAATAATTATACAGAAACTAAGTCCTATCCTATTCTATCATTCAAGATCAAAAGTATTTTTATCCAACAAGTTTCAACGTCACGTAACAGAAAAAAAACTCAACTGTGTTCTGTCTTTCTCCATTCGTCCCAAAATGTTTCAAACTAAATCCTTTTTCAACATCGACATCTATTTTACCAAAAAAAAACTCAGATGTCAGTCAATCCTATTCAAAAAGAAAAGATTTATATAAGGAAAAAGAGATTTCAATGCCCTCTTAATTAACATTTCCGTATGATCGAGCACTGTTAATTTGATCAAACTTCGAGTTCCGTTGTTCGTTTGACTTTGATCCGACGTGTTCATCGTTCAATTCTCTACACTACAAACAAGTAATCAACAAATTCGTCATTTTGCTTTTTTGGACTATTATTTTGTTAGTGTAGTGTGCTATTCTCAGTTTTGCTTTGAATCGATTCGATTACAAAATAATATTGATAGAATTATGGTCGATTAATAATAGAAAAAAAAATGGGAACATTTATACGCCGTTTTGCGATGGTTATCAAAAATGTGAAAATTTTGACTTTCAGCGAGTTTGGTAGTTGTTCTTATCAAAGATTATCCATTGTTAATACGAAAAACAAAATTTGTTAAGAGAGAAAAACAAGACAAGAAATGTTTTTCTTCTATTTGTTTGCTTCTTTTCTTGTTTTTCAAGGTCATTTTTGGAAGAAAAAAATAACCTTGAATATATAAGAAAAACTAACTTGTCAGATTTATTTATCTAATAAATTTCTCATTAGTTTCAAAGCGACGAAATAAGATTTTCGAACGATTTATTAAAAGATAAAAATCTTCCTTCATTGAGCTTTTCTTTTTATTTCAAAATATAAGTCTTATCAGTTGTATTCATTCTGTGTCTTTGACAAGCTTTAGTCGATCCTTGTCATTTTGAATGGCATTGTATGCGTACAAGGTTTTTTGATCGCGTTCTTTCGAGTATGAGTACATGATGTTTTTGCTTTCAGTCTTTTTACTGCTCGTGTTCTTTCTTATCCAAGGCCTAAATAACAACAGAACTGATGGGAGCAATAACAACAATAAGAATAACATGAAAATTCTCTTATATCTATCCATGTTTAAGTACACAGTAAATTGAAAAACAGATGAAAAATACGAAAAAAACAAAATAATAGAAATCTATGTGTTCGTTCGAACTGGAAAATACGAAACGAATAACAACAACGGATGTTTTTGAAGGTTACTCTGTCAACAAGAAAAAAAGAGAAACATAAAAAACCGCCGACGCAGTGATATATGTTAAGCAAAAACACGACTTCACCTTCACCGAGAAAGATGAGAGAGAGAGAGAGAGAGAGAGAACGGAAAACAAGACCGAGCGGGGAAAACAAAAAAAATTGAGAGAGAACGACGAATAAGTCGAAGAAGAAGAAGAAGAAGAA
>ERZ778024.1772-NODE-1772-length-23169-cov-59.516527_pt1 | contig 23169 bp, 19 predicted proteins | sample MGYA00375754_ERZ778024 | MGnify/ENA primary metagenome ERZ778024 (study PRJEB29350, sample SAMN05389827) | bioreactor metagenome | isolation source: Thiocyanate bioreactor | place: South Africa: University of Cape Town | collected 2014-02-18 ...
AGATCCTAAACAAAGATACGATGGATGATCATGAGAGATGAAAGAAAAGATGTTTGCAAACCTTGAACGAGTAATGGTGTAATAAGATTAGGCGCTGCATAGCCGACAACGAAATTAACACAATGCTGAGATCCAGTTAAATTCTTTTGATCGATAGGAGCAACACAAAATACTTGAGGGCCTTTTTGATCAGCGGTTGGCGTCCATGTTAATGTAATGAACCATTGATTTGTTGTACCACTTACAAGTGCTATCGCAGTTTTTTTCATATACAATGGTGATGCAGTAACGAATTGTGTTATAGAATCACTTGCACAATAAACAGTTGCCACAATTCGTTCGACTAATTGTACACCAATAGGAACACCTATTTATCAAAACAAATAGAATAAATTCAAAGTTCGATATATTTCAATACCAATGCAAGCTCGATTAGGACGATCGCCAATAATAGCTGGTATGGTACTACAAGCACCAGCAGCAGGTTGATAGGTAAAAACTAACCTGAACGAAATAGGAAGCTAATGCGAGATATACGGATAAAATTAGATTTATTCTTACATTTGTAATGGAACAGAACTCATTGGGATTGTACTTATGGAATTCACAAAATCTTCAACCATAATCGCAACTACATATGTGCTACTTAATCGACCGAAAATAATATCGTATGGTCTGCGAACAGCAGTCCAAGTAATTGTACAATCACTATTAGAAAAAATACACCTGATGACGTGTATCATAGGAAATATGACTGACCTTTGTGATAGATTAGCATTTGGTAGATTTTGGCATATATCTCCACATTCGTCACCTGCAGCTCCTGCACTACTTGCCCAACGACAACGAACACTATCTGTAAGATCCCAATCTGCAGCTGGTATTTGAATCACTGTCGTGTAACCTTCTCGAACTCGAATGATCGGTAAAGATCCAGTAACTATGAAAGAATATTTCATTCACACAATCCTATCTTATTCTGTTAAAAAATCATGTAATTACATACCTGGTGATGAATTGATAGGATATTTTTGTGTTAAATCAATACGTGTTAACACACTCCAGTCGGAAGCAGAAATACCTGTTGATGTTAAAATTTCGGTCGCCCAAGCATAACTAGCAAATCCTACTACGATAGTTGTATTACGATTGAGATTCAGCTTTTTAATTAATGATCCACTGCTTATCTGTACAATTGTTGAAAAATCAGTACAGTACGTCGGTTCATTGATTAGGACAAATCCACTTGCAGCACATAGCGCTGAACTTGATTTACAAGCAACTTGAGGTTCATTACGGAATAGACCCCGGTCGAGATATGGCCCCAAACTATCGATGAGGGCTTGATCACAAGGGAAACGACCTAAAGTCCATGAATGTGTTTGGTAGATAATGACTTCTACAGGACTCGAATTGGTATATGGATCAGTTGGTTTCCATGTAATTGTTCCACCCTACTCAATGAGGACACATGTATGGATGTATTTTCCTAATCATCTTACCTTATAATGATCAGTCTGTACACTGGTGATTAGGAGTGTTAATAGAATCAAATTCAAGAACATTATTTTCAATTCTTTGATTGAGTTGTTGAAATACGAATGATGTGTTTGTCGATGCAGTATGCTTTTATGTATTGGCGTGAGGATTCTGATAAAATGTTTAATTGACGTGATTGCATCTGTAGTTTTTCGATTTTAAAAGATTTTAAGGCATCACATGAACTACTTATTAAAATTAGAAAGTTTCGAACTGTGTGATTTACTTTTACTTTGGTGGCATCTCTATAAATCATCATTGATGATCGAAGTTAATATAATACGTAGTTCGGAATAGGGAATATTTTATAGATTCTTTTAGAATACACAATTCCATTAACAACACAAATATAAAAATAAAAATGCATTTTTCTCTTTTCATCAAATAAACGCCTCTCTCTGTCTCTCCAGAGATGTGAATGGTTTGCAGTTTTCAAAATTTTAACCGAACCGATATATGAGAATTTTTTTCTTTTTTCCATTATCATTTCTAGTTCGGTTATCGAATTTCTTCAACTATCAATGTTTTTACTTTACATTTGATATTTTTTCAGATTATGCGCGACACTTTATCTTGACAACATTCTGAAATAGTGAATTAACATAGAGTAAAATGTGTACTTAATTTCAAGAATCAAGTGACGATAAACTCGACTTGATTAGTAAGGAGTTGAGAAATGATGATCATAAAAAAAAGTTGTGATAACTTCACTTAAATCAGTTTATTGTCATAGAAATATCGATGCTGTACTATGGCAAGATACTTAATCTCCATTAAAATCCCAAATGATTTGTCTATATTTAATGAGTTATTGATATATTTAAATCTAATTAACAAAGAGAAACGAAAGCCTATGCTAAATACTGATACATTTTTTGCTACTTCCATCACATTTTCATTTTCATTCACTATTATACTGTATATTTTTATATTTTTTAATAACTAGAAAAAAAAATGGTTTTCCTCTCTAAAATCTAAACCGAACCGATTCCCATATCTGTCTCTCTCCAAGGAAACAATACCAACAGAATTATGTAGAACACATCAAATGTCGACAGAAATTTATTATGTTTTAAATGATGAAAAAAGAGAACACACGAAGGATCAGTTTAAAGATTTGGAAAATAAATTTGTCTTTTAACAATTTTGAATCCCCACACGCGTTGCGAACCTTTTTTGACGAACTTTGGCAGCAATACGAGCAGGATTGTGCATCTTCTCAAGCTTAATGAACATTGTAAACATTCCCAAAATATTTATCACACCCATTATACCCATGATTAAAGCATTTGTTATAGCTACAGGCACTTTGCATTGTTCTACAAAGTCAGCTGCGGATATCACACTCATTTCAGGAAGAGTTGTCGTTGCTATGGTTGTTGTTTCACCTTCAAACAATTACAATACATTATCATACAATTTATAATAGTTTTTTTTGTTGTTCTTACTTGTAGTTGTATCACTTGTTGTGGTTGATGTCGTTGTTTGAGTAGTTGTTGTTACAGTAGTACCACTCGTAATAACAATACCAGTGGTTGTTAAATTTGGGATTGGAGTTGTTGTTCCTATGTCCTAATTCACAAAGATTAAGTACATAATATTATTGGATATATTGCTTACTCGAGTAGTGACTGTGCCTGTTGTTGGTGGAGTCGTAGTTGTAGTTGTAGTACTTGAAAGGCCTGGATCCCAAATATTAAAATTCCAAAAGTTTGGATCTATTTCAATATTTAACATATTTATTTTGATCAATCAAAGAGATACAATGATTTACCTGTGATTGGTGCTGATTCAGGTGCACAAAACACATTTCCAGATGCCGTGCCACTTGAAAGTAAAACATAATAATGTGCTCCAAAGGTCCAACTAGCATTGCGAACATGAAATAATACAGTGGTACCCGAATAGATACAATCAGGTGAATAGCCACAATCAGCTTCCCATTCAGGTATATTAGGATTAGCTCGATTGTAGATTTGAACATAGGTACCATTTCGATTTGGATGATAGACACCACCAGTAGCTGTGGAAATATATGAAAACAATTGTCTTATATTTTTAAATCTATTACCTTGAATAGTAAAAATCGAATGATTAGCAAAGACAGTACCTAATGGTGATGCAGATCCTAAACAAAGATACGATGGATGATCATGAGAGATGAAAGAAAAGATGTTTGCAAACCTTGGACGAGTGTTGGCGTAATAAGATTAGGTGCTTCATAGCCGACAACGAAATTAACACAATGTTGGGATCCAGTCAATTCTTTTTGATCAACAGGAGCCGCACAAAATACTTGAGGACCTTTTTGAACTGCAGTTGGTGTCCAAGTCAAAGTGATATACCATTGATTTGTTGTACCGCTGACTAGAGCAATTGTTGTTTTATTCATATATAGTGGTGAGGTCGTGATGAATTCACTGATTGAATCGCCAGCACAATATACTGTTGCAACAATTCGTTCAACCAAAAGGACACCAATAGGAACACCTATTCATCAAAACAAATAAAATAAATTCAAAGTTCGATATATTTGATTACCAATGCAAGCTCGATTAGGACGATCACCAATAATAGCAGGCGTTGCATTACAAGCACCAGTTGCAGGTGTATAAACAAATACCAACCTAAATAATAAAATAAGAATAGATGAGTTGTATTCGTGCTTACATTTGAAGTGGAACAGCACTCATTGGAGTTGTACTCGCTGTAGTAAGGAAATCTTCGACCATGATTGCAGCTAAATAAGTACTTGTTGGATTTCCTCTGGTTATATCGTAACTTCGTAGGACAGCATTCCATGTTATTGTGCAATCTCTACAGTGGATTTACAATGGTTTGAGATTGCTTTTGTATAGCTTACCTTAAACCGATGGTGGCTCCAGGAAGATTTTGACATAAATTCACGCATTCGTCGCCTGCTGTTCCTGTATTACTTGCCCAACGACAACGAACATCATCAGTAACATCCCAATCAGCTGCGGGAATTTGAATCACTGCTGTTCGTCCTCTGATTACACGAATGATAGGTAATGATCCAGTCACTAAAACAAGTTAAAGTGAGAAGAATTGAATGACAGTGTTTGACGATGATGATTGTACCTGGTGATGAATTGATTGGGTACTTTTGTGTGAGATCAATTAGAGTAGCTATTCGCCAGCCACCAGGACCTGCACCTGAACCAGTTCTTATTTCGTCAGCCCAAACACTATTCGCATATCCAATAACCATATTTGTACTTCGACGTACTGTTCTCTTGGCGATAAATGAACCACTACTTATTTCAACTGATAAAGCATAGTCCGTACATTTGAGATAATCATTAATGTCACTCCATAATGTTCCTGAGCAACCTGAGAAACACTGAATCAATGGATTGCCACTACCGTCCGTGTCACCATACCATTGCTGATTATGAATAATAGTCGGATTACAAGCGAAACGACTTAAAGTCCACCAATGTGATTCTGATATTGTTAATTCAACAGTAGTGCCATTCGTATATGGATCAGTGGGTTTCCACGTAATCGTTCCTCCCTAGTCAATGAGGACACATGTATGGATGTATTTTTCTAATTATCTTACCTTATAATGAGCAGTTTGTACAATGATGATCGGTAGTGCAAGCAGAATGAAATTGAAGAGCACCATTCTTCGGTTTGAATGGAGTGACTTATCGGTAAACAGAATCTTGTCGAATGTAAAGATTTTATAGATTCATTTTTCTATTGAAAACAGCTTTTCAGACATCATAAAATGGTTACAGAAAAGAAACGAACAAAGATCAATTCCTTAATGACACAAATAGTCTGCTTTTAGGATTTTGTTTGTTGAATATTTATTTTGTACAGTAGTTATAGGCGTAAAAGGCTTTTAAAAATGTATTGTAGTAAAAGTTCATTATCGGAACAAATCATCGTCGGTGAAAATCATCGTCGGTGAAAATCATCGTCGACGAAAACGGAATGTACCAACAGAAACATATTTTTCTTTCCATTGACCTGCTTTTTGCTTTTTTTGTCAAATCGATGCAGTCTAAACTGCTGTGTATCTTTCGATGAATAAAAAGTTTATTTTAAAAAGAAAAATAACAACGGAATGTTGACTAGAATAAAAAACACACCAGTTTGTTTAGTTGGTTTCTTCATTTAGAATCAATTTTGGTAAATAAAGATTCAGAAAATGAGTAAGATCAATGAATAATTTATGATATTCTTGTGTTTGCAATTGAAACCGAATTTGTGCTTTTGTTTCGTTGATTGTTGGTAAAATTTTGATTTCAGCTGAGAGATAAATTGGTGTTGGTAACTGATGTTCTTTATCCTCTTTTAATTTCAAACTAATGAATTTTTCACGTTCGAACAAGGAACTATTCGCATGTTCAGTTTCGACTGTTCGTTTCAATTTTCGACGATCTTGCCATGTTCGATATTGAATTTCGTAATAGATTTTTTCTTTCGAATCAGGTGCATCTTTAACCGGTGTTAATGTATATTCATCCTTATCCATTCGTCGTCGTTTACCAGCTGATAATGTTTCATCGAACTGTTCAGCTAACTCAGTTTCACCATTATCATCATCATTGTCAATATCAACCGGTCGTTTTTTTTTCATTAATTCATAGTTAACTTGTTCAAATAAAAGAATATCTTTAAAAATCAGTTGAATTCGTTGTTCGAAATCGTCTTTGGTCATTTTATTAAGCGATAAATCGACTGTATGTGTCGTATGTGTATAATGATACGATGGTTTTTGATGAATAAAATTTTTCTGTGGTAGAGATTTTCGTGTTAAAATCAATGCTAAACCCCAGGATTTTGTCAGACGCTTTTTCGATGATTCATCGAGAATCTGTTTAGCTAATTGACATTCTTCTTGAAATTTCATCCAATTATTTGCTGAAATATTTGCCGTTAGATTATGATCATGTTCAAATGGATCAGCAAGTGAAACAGTTGCATTCGTCGATGTTTTCGATCGAATTTCACCGAACCATGGCGAAAGTTCATTTTTTTGAACATCAAATGTTGAATAGAACGAAAAAAACTCGTGTAAAGTTTGTTCAACAGATAGATTCGTCAATTTCGATTGAATTTGCTCGAGATTCGGTACTGAGCAATTCCATGGTCCATGTTGTTTCTTTTCATGAGCTAAATCTGCAAGTGTTCGAACACTTGGCAATTGCTGATTATGAATTTGTAAATGTGTAACAATCATCCAGAAGAGAGTATAGGTATTAAACCGATGTCCTCGTCCGAGAAGATCTTTTTGTTTCAACCATAAACGAATTGTATATAATAATGAACGAAGTTTAGGTTCTAATGTAAGAAAATATTGAATTAATTTCGTATTTGCAACTGCTAAATGATTGTTAATCGATAGTTCACAGAAGATCTTCTGTTGTTTATGACAGAATCGTACGACTGGACAACGAGCTTGTGCAATCCGTTGAACATGACAAACATAAGCAGCTGAAGAACGTAATAGTCGACGAATATAATCCAATCGATCGGCAACAGACATTTGCAATAAATCATCAGCTGACAATGTCAAATTAATCGATGGTGGCGAATTCGAACGAGTCGAAGATTCATCACTAAGATTTCGTTTCAACTAAAAAACATAATAAATTCTATTATGAATCAATTCAATCAAACGCAAACTTTGTTTCGAATCATGTCTGTATCGTTACTACAACTGTTGTCATCGATTGTCATCGATTCGCCACTATTATTCGATGATGATGATGTTGGTTGATGTGGTTCAAGATACGTATCGTTAAGAACGAGAACAAGATCCATATCGGATAGATCTGTACCTAAACGATTTGCCATTGAACCAATTAATGAAAGTTTTGCTTGTGGAAAATATTTCTTAAACATCGATTGTAATTCTTGAAAGAATTCTTCACGTTTTCGAGAATTCTCATCGGATAATTGTTCATGTTGAACAATGATTTCTGTTTGTTGATCAATATTCAATTGATTATTTAATAATTGAACTAATTGTGCATGTTGTTCGATTTCTTTATCTTTATTTAGATTTAAAAATTCTTGTTCACTAATTAACATTCGTTTGGAATGAAATTCTTGATGATTACGTTGTTTAATTTTTAATTTTGTACCATCATCCAATTGACAATGATCAGCTTGTTCGAGACATTTATTTGCTGAATCAACATGTTCATATTCAACAATGGCATAGACATGCTAAATTCATCGAGAATATTATTCGAAAAATAAAAATTAACAGAAAAAAAGTGAAACGAACTTTTTCTTTGTCAATAAAACAATTTTTAATTGAACCAAATCGTGAAAAATAAGTTCGTAGAATTGTTTCGTCATGTTCACGTTTGATACGCGTTACGTAAATGCTCGAATTTTGTGAGCTTTCGAAACGTTCACGAGCGAGTAATAAGGCTTGATGACGTTTACCGTTCGTATGATCGGCTAGAACATGCTCTGTTTTAAAAAAAAAAGCACACACACATATTCGAATGTATTTTAGCAAATCAATCTTTTGAACAAACCATCAGGTACTTCAACTCGACAAAGATCACAACGGAGAACCATTTTTCTTCTCTTTAAGAAATCAAATGAAATTCGTAGATAGATAGATCTCTCTCTTTCGATTTCTTTTCTTTCCACCAATACAAACTATAGATGTCAGAAGTAAATTTACAAAATAATATTTTTTTTATTTGATTTTTTGAATAAAAATTTGAGAATAAAAAAATTAATTTTTGTGAAAAAAAAATCTTTCAATCGTTTGATTTACATTTTTTGAAACATAAAGACAAAAAAAATCGATCGATTAAAGAAAGAAAGCCAAAATGTATTTGTTTATTTGTTTTTGTCAATCGATGATTTGAGAGCTGTTGCCTGCCTGTCTGTCTGTCTGTCTGTTCGTTCGTCTTCTCTCTATCTCTCTCTACCTCTCTTTTTTACCCGTTTATTGTCTTGCCACATAAAGAAAATAAAAACTATGCATTTATTCTTCTAGATTTTGAAATCTCTTTAATAATTTCCTTCTTTCTCTTGATCAATTTCTAATACATCTAGCACTGCTGTTCAATATGTCAACAAGGTAAAAAGCCCGCAGATAAGGTCAATCGGTTAGATTGAAATCGTAGTTAGATCATTGAATATATACAAATCTGTTTTATATCGATTTTAATTAACAAATGATTCTCTTTGTTTTCATCAAATCTTTTGATAAGACAATCACGTCGGATTACTTCATTAATCTCTCATCACTATTTTTCATTGAGATAGATTTCGTCTTTCTTTCTCTCTCTCTCTCTCTTCTTTTTCAATTGTAATTGATGATGTCTATCATCAGTTCATCGGTGATTCTTTTTTTTCTGTTGTTGGTGTTGTTGTGTTTTCATTTCAATGATTCGAACTCATACGGCATCGCATTGTTACCCTTTGCGGTTGCCGATCTTTTTCTCCTTTCCCCATTGACATTATGGGCAAGAAGAAGAAATATGTTGTACAGCTGCAATTCTCCTCGATAGAATATGTATACATATCGGTAGTGGTACCGTTTAGTATATTTCTTCCTTGTTAATACAAACGCGAGCCGACGGAGAAAAAAAGGGCGATGTGAAAGAAAAAAACAGAACAGAAATAAGACGAACGCGAGAACGACGAGACGAAGAAGAAGAAGAAGAAGAAATGTATTTCTACCACCTTTTGAACGGATAGAGAAAGAATAGATGAACGCGAATGATTACCACCAACACTGTATCTGCAAGTAGAAATAAGACATAGATAAAAACGCATGTGAACGATATTCTCTTTCTTTTACCCTTAAGATAACCGTCTGACCGATGGACAAGCGAATAAAAAGCACACATTCGAAAGAGAAAGAGGAGAAAAAAAACGCGAGTGAACGAGAGAGAGAGTCAATGAGAAGGAGAGCGAGAGAGAGAAAAAATCTACGCCAATATACATAGGCCAAAAGAATTCATTGTGAGATGTTTAGCGATAAACGAAGAATGTAATAGAGACAGAAGCAGTAACAATGGTCGATACAGCATCCTATCATCAACAACAAGCTTAGTAAGCTAAAATATAAAAAAATACTACAAAATAATTACATTTTTTCCATCGATTTTTTTTCTCCTTTATTAATTATTCCGAGTCGAGATTTCTCAAGAGAGATTTTTTTTTCTTTTATCGCGAAATAATAAAAAAAAGACACAACAGTCGTCTGTCCGAGAACATATCGATACGTTTTTCTCTTCTCGGACATTCATATCGTTATGCACGCATAATTTTTGTTCATTTACCCCGTTTTTTTAGTTTGGACATGTCGTCAGCAACCGCTAATGGTGTTCATCATCCCCAAACCAACGGACACAGTTCCCAGTCCGATCAAATTCCATTTAATATCGATCAAATCGCAGCTGATTTCGATCTCGCTGGTCAAGATGAATGCAATTCATCTGCACGTATGTTCGAACGAACACGTATTCAAGTACTTGCTGATGAACGTGGTCATGTACAAAAGAAAACATTTACCAAATGGGTTAACTCTCATTTATCTCGTGTTGGCTGTCGAATCAATGATTTATATACAGATTTAGGTGACGGACGAAATTTAATTCGTCTTCTAGAAATTCTCAGTGGCGAACGTTTACCCAAGGCAACACGAGGCAAAATGCGTATTCATTGTCTCGAAAATGTCGACAAGGCAATTATGTTTCTTCAAGAACAACATGTTCATTTGGAAAATATTGGTGCTCATGATATTGTTGATGGCAATTCTTCTCTTATTCTTGGTCTTATTTGGACAATTATTCTTCGTTTTCAAATTCAAGATATAACCATAGAAGAATATGAGTCAACCGAAACAAAATCAGCTAAAGACGCACTTTTACTTTGGTGTCAAATGAAAACAGCTGAATATTCGAATGTTAATGTTCGAAATTTTACAACATCATGGAAAGATGGTTTGGCATTTTGTGCTTTGCTACATAAACATCGTCCGGATTTAATACCACAATTTAAAACATTAACCAAAGAAAATGCCAATGCAAATTTACAATTAGCATTCGATATCTGTGAGAAACGTTTAGGCATAAGTCGTTTGCTCGATCCTGAAGATGTTAATGTTGAATATATCGATGAAAAATCGATCATTACATATATTGTAACATTATATCATTATTTTTCGAAAATGAAAAACGACAATGTTCAAGGTCGACGTTTAGCTAAAGTTGTTGGTTTAGCACTTGACGCCGAAAAAATGGCCCAAGAATACGAACGATTAGTTTCGGATTTGTTAGCTTGGATCGAACAAACCATACTCGTCTTAAACGATCGACAATTTCCCAATTCACTTGCGCGAGTTCAAGAAAAACTCGTCGAATTCAATCGTTATCGTGTCATGGACAAACCGCCACGTTTTGCTGAAAAAGGCAATCTCGAAGTGTTATTATTTACATTACAGAGCAAAGAACGTGCCAATCAACAAGTACCTTATCAACCACATGATGGCAAAATGATATCGAATGTGAATCGAGCTTGGCAAGGTTTAGAACGAGCTGAACACGAACGAGAATTAGCCTTGCGCGAAGAAATTCTTCGACAAGAACGGTTGGAACAATTGGCAACGAAATTCAATCGAAAGGCCGGTCTCAGAGAAAAATGGTTGACTGACAGTGAGAAACTCGTTGCCAGCGATCAATTCGGAACCGATCTTGCATCGGTTGAAGCCGCCTTTAAAAAACAAGAAGCTATTCAAACCGATATAGCTGCATTCGAAGAACGTTTACAGAATATCATGGCCATTGCCAATGAATTGAAAACCGAAGATTATCATGATTATGCGACAATTGAAGCACGAAAAAAGAACGTCGAAATGCATTGGGAATATCTCGTTGGTCTTGTCACCAAACGTCGGCAATGTTTAGAATTAGCTTATAATCTTCAACGTGTTTTTCAAGAAATGCAATACATCTACGAATGGATCAATGATCTTAAATGGCGATTGAAATCGGACGATATCGAAAAATATGTCATGTCAGCCGATGATCTTCTTCAACGACATTCATTGATTGAAGCTGATATTTATGTTATTGATGAACGATTGAAACGTGCAATTACCGATGCCGATGAGTATCTCAATCCGGAAGTGAATATCGATGGTTATCGACCGGCAACACCCGATGAAATCGAACTTCGAATACATAATCTTCAGAAATCGTACGAAGAATTAATTGAATTAGCACGTAAACGTCGTGATCTACTTGAACAAGCTAAAGTTCTTTCGAAATTCTATTCGGATGTTGGCGATGCCGAAATTTGGATCGATGAAAAACAACAAACAATGACGTCGCCCGACATGGGACACGATGTCAATTCAACTGATAGTCTTATTAATAAACACAAATTAGTCGAAACGGACATGTCAGGCCGTTATAATCAATTAGAAAATCTCATTCAACAAGGCGAAACCATGGTTAAACAAGGTCATTTTGCTCAACCGAAGATCAACGAACGTTTAGATTTACTAAAATCGAAATGGGACAATGTTGCACAAGTATCAACAGATCGTTTAGCAAATTTAAAACACACACACGATTATTATCAATTCTTTTCCGATGCTGATGACATCGATACATGGATGCTTGACATGTTAAAACTTGTTTCAAGTGAAGACATTGGCCGTGATGAATTATCGGCACAAACACTTTTGAAAAAACATAAAGATACACAAGATATTCTCGATAATTACCGGCAAACAATTGACAATTTTAAAACAACCAATCTTCAAACATTAACACCGGAAAATCAAGCATCGAACGAAGTTCAACAACGTCTTCAATCGATCGATCGTCGTTATACGGAATTATTCGAATTATCGAAATTACGAAAACAAAAACTGCTCGATGCTATTGCGCTATTTCGTTTGTTGGCCGATGCTGATAATGTTGAAGCATGGATCGAGGAAAAAGAACGATTCTTAGCAACATTAGATCCAACACAAGTCAATGATATCGAAGAATTAGAAGTTATTAAACATCGATTCGACGGTTTCGAACGTGATATGAACTCGACGGCATCGAAAGTTGCAATTGTCGGTCATCAAGCACGAACACTCGTTCAAAACGATCATCCAAATTCGCAAGAAATTCTCAATCGTATCAATAAATTGAACCAGAATTGGGCACAATTGCGACGTTTAGTTGATAAGAAACGTGAAGATTTAAGTTCGACATTTGGTGTTCAAACATTTCACATCGAATGTAACGAAACAATCTCATGGATTCAAGATAAGATCCGTATTGTTCAATCGACTGAAGATTTGGGCCGAGATCTCGGCGGTGTTATGACAATGCAACGACGTTTGAGCGGTTTAGAACGAGATATGGCAGCAATTCAATCGAAATTAGATCAATTGGATAATGAAGCTTCGAAATTAGAGAAAGATCATCCCGATGAAGCACAAGATATTCGTAATAAAGTCGGACAAATCAATTCGGTTTGGTACGAATTAAAAGAAATCCTTCGTCGACGCGAAGAATCCATGGGCGAAGCAGCTGAATTACAGAAATTTCTTCGTGATCTCGATCATTTTTCAGCTTGGTTAACCAAAACTCAAACGCTTGTCGCAAGTGAAGATATTCCGAATTCGCTGAACGAAGCCGAACAATTACTCAATCAACATCAAACAATCAAAGAAGAAATCGATCGATACGGACCGGATTATGGTCAAATGAAAGACTACGGTCATCGTGTTATTCAAGATGCTGACACAACTGATCCACAGTATATCTTCTTACGTGAACGTTTGAATGCGCTCGATGACGGTTGGAATGAACTCGATCAAATGTGGCATCAGAAGAAGAACATGTTAACTGAAGCTATGCAATATCAAATGTTTGCACGAGACGCTAATCAAGCTGAGATCTTATTGAATCATCAAGAAGCCTATCTAGCTCGTGAACGTGAACAAAAACCGAAATCGTTCGATGATGTCGAAATTTTAATCAAGAAACATGAAGATTTTGTTACGACAATGACAGCCAATGAAGATAAAATTCAAGGTGTCTGCTCGTTTGCTCAACGTTTATGTCAGGAAAATCATTATCTTGGCGATAAGATTCTTTCACGTGCGTCGGTCATCAACGATCGTTATGGTGCCAATCGTCAATCAGCATTGGACATGCACGATAAACTTCAAGAATCATTGAAATACTTTCAATTTATTCAAGATTGCGATGATGTTAAAGAATGGCTCGATATGAAATCATTGCAAGCACAGGACGATACCTATCGTGATACGGCGAATATTCACACGAAATATCTTCGTCATCAAGCATTTCAAGCTGAAATCTTATCGAATAAGGAACGTTTAGTTGCATTGAAACAACATGGCGAACAATTGAAAGACGAACATCGTCAATCGATTGACGCCAATCTCATTGATCAACGTATCGATGAACTAGATCAAGCTTGGAATAATCTCGAAAGTGTCACACGTGAAAAAGGCGAACGACTATTCGATGCCAATCGTTCGAAATTATTTCAACAATCGATTACAAATCTCGATGAATTCATGTTGAATATTGAAAAACATTTGTATGCTGGCGAACCAACAGCATCGAACGATCAAGTCGATACACAAACAGCCGTATCAACACTTGAACCAGTTGAAAATAATCTTACGGCTACGAATCTTTTACTATTGAAACAAACAACAATCGAAGAAGAATTATTGAAACGTCAACAGCAAGTCGATGAATTACGTGTTCAAGCTGAAAAATTGAAACAAATCGAACCGGAAAAATCCGAAGAAATCGATTCGAAACGTTTACAAGTCGAAGAGAAATTCTCGAAACTTCTTCAACCATTAGAACAAAAGAAACTTCGTTTAGAACAACAGAAACATCTTCATCAATATCTACGTGATATCGAAGATGAACAAATATGGTTGAGTGAAAAACGTCATCTCTTACAAACCTATTCGGATTTAATCTTTCATAATAAACAACAAACATTAATGAATATACAATTGTTAAAACGAAAGAACGAATCACTTTTAAAAGAAATCGAAAATCATGAACAACGTTTACTTGAACATTTAAATACTGAATGTACACGCATAAGTCAAGATTATCCGGCACGTGCCGACGAATTTCAACAACGTTTAGAACAATTATCGGATAATTACATTCAATTGAAAGATACAATTAAACAACGACGTGAACATTTAGATTTATTAGAAAATCTTTATCAATATTATTATGATTTAAGTGAAGCTGAAGCATGGCTTGGCGAACAAGAATTATATATGATGAGTGAAGAACGTGGCAAAGACGAACTAGCTACACAAACATTCATACGTAAACAACAAACAATTGATCAAACAATTGAAAGTTACATCGATGTTCTCAGAGAATTAGGCGATCGTGCAAAGAATCTAGTTGATAATTTGAATCTTTCAAGTTTAACACGAGATCTTGTTCATGAACATGAAGATTTAATTAACAAACGACAAACACAATTGGATAAATTATACGCTAGTTTGAAAGATCTATCTGTTGAACGACGACAACGTCTAGATGAAACATTGAAACTCTATCGACTCAATCGAGAAATTGACGATCTCGAACAATGGATATCCGATCGAGAATTAATTGCTGGTTCACATGAACTCGGTCAAGATTTCGAACATGTTTCAATGTTACTCGATCGTTTCGCAGCATTTGCACAAGAAACCGAACAAATCGGTAACGAACGTTTACAACGTGCCAATGAAATGATCGATATTTTGATTTCAAACGGTCATGTTGACTCGGCACAAATTGCTGAATTAAAAGATTCATTGAATGAATCCTATCAAGATCTATTAGAAATGATTGAAACACGTTCACAATCATTGAAAGCATCATGGGAATTACAGAAATTTTTACATGATTGCAAAGAAATTCTTTCGGCTATGCAAGAACGTAAGAATGCTATACCAGACGAAATCGGTCGTGATCAACAAAGTGTTCAACAATTATTACGTAAACATCAACAATTCGAAACTGAATTAGTTCTTCTTGCGCAAAACATTCAAAATATTCAACAAGAAGCTAAACGTTTGAACGGTCGATATGCTGGAGAAAAAGAAACGGAAATCAAACAAAAAGAAATCGATGTTTTACAACAATGGAAACTGTTACAACAATTAGTTGATCAACGTAAACGTCTATTGAATGATTACGAAGATCTACATCGATTCTTTGGCATAGCACGTGATCTACATTTATGGATGGATGGCATGATTCGACAGATGAATAATAGTGATAAACCACATGATGTCAGTGGTGTTGATCTTCTCATGAACAATCATCAAAGTTTGAAAGCTGAAATCGATGCACGACAAGAAAATTTTACAATGTGCATCAATTTGGGCAAAGATTTAATCAATCGTCGACATGCACGTGCAGCTGAAGTCAAAGAAAAATGTGTTCAACTCTCGATGTTACGCGATCGTGTCGATGACACATGGCATGAACGTTGGGAATATCTACAATTAATTCTCGAAGTTTATCAATTTGCACGTGACGCAGCCATCGCTGAAACATGGTTAATTGCTCAAGAATCCTATTTGAACAATGAAGAACTAGGTGAAACATTGGATCAAGTCGAAAATCTAATTAAACGTCATGAACAATTCGAAAAATCATTGATGGCACAAGAAGATCGTTTCAATGCATTGAGAAATTTAACAACATTGGAAAAGAAACGACAATTGCCGCCTGTTGAACCACGCAAGAGTCGTTTGCCAATCTATTTAGAAGAATTCAAAACATGGGACGAACGTGATGCCGAACGATCGAGTTCGAAAATGAAATCACGTATTTCAGAAGAACGTACGTTAACCGATAGCAATGGTCGTCCAATGACATTACCGGGTAAACAACGTTCAAGTCAAGATATTGACGGAACGAACGGTAAACATCGTCGATCGGAATCATCGACACGTATACCAACAATAAAAGAAGGTTTCTTATCACGTAAACACGAATGGGAAGGACATGAACGTAAAGCAACACATCGTGCTTGGGAAAAATACTATTGTGCATTGACAACTTCACGTTTATCATTTTATAAAGATGTTAAACATTTGAAAACAGGCCGAACAATAAGCGATGATCTACAATTAGACGGTTCGTGTCAAGTCGGAATAGCATCGGATTATCGTAAAAAATCGAATGTTTTCCGTTTGAAACTTGCCGATGGTAATGAATATCTATTTCATGCTAAAGATGACAATGAAATGAACGATTGGATCAATGCTCTTACGAATACAATTCTATCGGCTTCATCAACCATCATTCAAACAAGTACATACGCACCAATACCATCGATTGCATTGACATCACCACCAACGAGTATCGGTTCGTCATCACCAAAACATGATCCATCGATACCAATGATGGTCACAAGTACATCGGGCTCAGAAATCATTCAATCAATGCCAACACAAGAAACAAAATCACGAACATTACCAGTACGTTCACATTCATCAGTCGAACCATCATCTCAACAAGCACAAGCGGGAAAGAAAAAATCAGGTGGTTTTTTCACGAGACGAAAATGAACAGAGAATGACAATCGTAGAACATTAAAATTTCAAACTAAAAAAAAAACATTTTCTGTTGTCTGATCAGGGTCTTTTCCTTCTTTCTCTTTTCATTTAATGAAATGTTCTCTTTTCTTTTTCTCTTTTTGTTGTTGCTTATTCTTCTTCTTGAATTCAACATGCAGATAATTTAGACTTCTTAAAGAAACAAACAAACAAACATCCTAAACTAGAATATACACCTAGTCAATCGTACACATTCTCGTTATACGAGATTAAAAACAAATAGCATAACAATAATTATCAACCAACAGAATATTTCTTTTTGCTCTCTTTTCTCTTTTGTTTGTGTGACGTGTGCGTGTTTTTTTCTTCCATTTATTTACCAACACAATATTTTGCTGTGCTCAGATTGTTGTTTCATGTAGATTACCGTACTTTTCGCTCTTTCTTTCTCTTTCGTTTCTTACTTATACATAGTTATTATCAGTTTCTCCTTTATGAAAAAAAAGCAATCCCATTCTTTATGATTATCAGTTGAGAAAAAGCAAAACTAAAACAAAAAGAAGGAAACTTCAGAAAAGTCCAACAGACTTTTCTCGCACTTTTTATTATTCTTATTATTCTTATTATTCTTACTGCTACTGTTGAATGGTGATTTTGTTTGTTCTTACTTTCTTTTTTTTACATTATTTTTCCTTCTATCTCTTTTGCTGCTCATGTAAGCGTGCGTGTAACTTGTTGTTTTGCTTTTGCGTTTGTCATCTTTCTCTCATTCTGCTGAAATTATATCATTGCTACTTTCGAATAAAATAAAACGGCAAAAGAAAGCAAGAAAAAAAAGCAGAACAGAACAGAACAGAACAGGACAGAACTGACGAAAAAAGAAGCCGAAGAACGTACAAATGATTATTGCTATCGACATCTGACAGTAAAGGTCTCCATTGGAGCGCGTTTATTTCGCATCACTAATCATCGATCGATCGTTGCAATAACATATTTACAAATATTGTATGTCTGCACGCTGATATTTGAATCGAATTGAGCAATGGGCCAGTTATACACGAAAATACTTAACCATATTCGTAATAAACCGCATCGAGTACAACCACGACATGTCATGATTGGTCGTCGTCAGTTGAATTCGATTTGGTATCCTAAAAATGTCATTCAAAATCAAAAATATAATATCATTACATTTATTCCACTTGTGCTATTCCAGCAATTTTCTTTATTTATAAATTTCTATTTTCTCGTCATGGCATGTCTACAATTTATTCCTACACTTCGTATTGGTCCTCTGTATACATACTGGGCTCCATTAACATTTGTTATCGTAGTAACGATGATACGCGAAGCCTATGATGACATTAAACGTGCCCGACGAGATAAACAATTAAATTCTCAAAATTATACTATATTGAATGCCGATGGACAGAAAACTATCGTGCCAAGTTCGAAATTGCAAGTATCGGATGTTATTTTCATTGAAAAAAATCAACGTGTACCAGCAGATATTGTTCTATTGCAAACAACGGATAAATCAGGTACTTGTTTCATTCGAACTGATCAACTCGATGGTGAAACCGATTGGAAATTACGTATAGCTGTACCATTGAGTCAATCACTCGATGATCTATCAATTCTTGTCACAGATCGACATGTCATACCCAAGATTTATGCTGAACCACCGAGTTTAAATATTCAAGAATTTATTGGTGTTCTCACGTGGAAACAAGATGTTCCATTGACTGTAGAAAATATTCTTTGGTCGGGAACTGTCGTTGCTACAGGCGATGTTATAGGTTGCGTTGTTTATACAGGTGGTGATACACGTATGGTTATGAATACGAGTAAACCACGTTCGAAAATTGGTCTTATTGATTTACAAATAAATACATTTGTAAAATGGTTATTTCTTGGTTTAGTTGTTCTTTCGTTGATCATGGTGGCTTTGAAAGGTTTCTCCTATTATTGGTATCGACATTTAATTCGTTTTATTCTACTTTTTTCGTATATGATACCGATTAGTCTTTGTGTTAATCTTGAATTAGGTAAAACAGTTTATGCTTGGTTTATACAACGTGATCGAAATATTCCCGATACAGTCGTACGTTCGAGTACAATACCTGAAGAATTAGGTCGTATTGGTTATCTTCTAACGGATAAAACAGGAACATTAACACAAAATTTAATGATTTTCAAACGGCTTCATCTCGGTACAGTTTCGTATACAAATGAAAATCAAACAGAAATCTACAATCTATTACGACAATCGACAGTCAAAGACGAACAACCACAACAACAACAACAATCAACAGGAAAAGTACGTAATATTATTCGAAAGACGGAATCAGCTAAAGTGACCGATGCCGTTAAAGCGATTGCTCTCTGTCATAATGTGACGCCTGTTATCGAAGAACGAACATCACAAGGCGAAGATAATTCAACGTATGCATCGGATCTTGTCGAATTATTACCCAAAAATCAAATTACCTATCAAGCATCGAGTCCCGATGAAATCGCACTTGTCGAATGGACCGAACAAGTTGGCCTAACACTCATTCATCGTGATCTTCAATCGATTCGTTTACAATTCAATGCCAGTCAAGAAATTCTACACTACGAAATTCTTCAATTATTTCCATTTACATCCGAAACAAAACGCATGGGAATTATTCTACGAGATCTACAAACAAATGAAATTGTTTTCTATATGAAAGGTGCTGACATTGTCATGCAAAATATGATTCAATATAATGATTGGCTTCAAGAAGAATGTTCGAATATGGCACGTGAAGGTTTACGAACATTAGTTGTTGGAAAAAAATCACTTACAAATGAGCAATATCATGAGTTTGAGGAACGTTTAAGTAAAGCACGTTTACAAACAGTCAATCGAAATTATTGTATACAAGAAGTGATTGAAACACTTGAACGTGATCTGGAATTATTATGTGTAACAGGTGTCGAAGATAAACTACAGGATCATGTTCGGCCAACATTAGAAACTTTACATAATGCTGGAATTAAAATTTGGATGTTAACTGGTGATAAATTGGAAACAGCAACATGTATTGCAAAGAGTTCGAAATTAATCGGTCGTAATGATGAAATCTATACGTTTAAATCGGTTCGATCACGTGAAGAATGTTTACAAGAAATCAATTATTTTCGTCGAAAGACCAATGCTTGTTTGATTATTACTGGTGATACATTACAAATTTGTTTAGCTTTCTATGAAAAAGATCTCATGGAATTGAGTATTCAAAGTCCAGCTGTTGTCGTTTGTCGTTGTTCACCAACTCAGAAAGCGTCCGTTGTTAAACTATTGCGAGATTATGGTAATAAAAAAGTTCGAGTTTGTGCTATTGGTGATGGAGGTAATGATGTCAGTATGATTCAAACAGCCGATGTAGGAATTGGTATCGTTGGTAAAGAAGGTCAACAAGCATCGTTAGCTGCTGATTTTTCTATCAATCAATTTTCGCATCTTTCACGTTTATTACTTGTTCATGGTCGTAACAGTTACAAACGTTCGGCTGTTCTATCTCAATTTATAATCTATCGTGGCCTAATTATTAGTATAATTCAAACAATATTCTCGTCGATTTTCTATTTTGCAACCATTGCTATCTATCAAGGAATTCTTTTGGTTGGCTATGGAACATTCTATACGATGTTTCCAGTATTTTCATTAGTTTTAGATAAAGATGTTCGATCTGATATTGCATTACTCTATCCAGAATTGTACAAAGAACTGGCTAAAGGACGAAGTCTATCATATAAAACATTTTTTCTCTGGATTTTTATTGCAATCTATCAAGGCGCTGCAATTATGTATGGATCATTTATATTATTCGATGATGATTTCATTCATATTGTTTCAATTACATTTACTGCGCTTATCTTAACTGAATTATTAATGATCGCATTGACTATCCGAACATGGCATTATCTTATGATCATTGCTGAATTTCTCAGTTTACTTTGCTATCTTTTTACATTGTTTGTTTTTAAATCTTATTTCGATTCTGCTCATATTTTCTCACTAAATTTCCTCTGGCGTGTCTTAGTTATTACAGTGATCTCATGTCTTCCATTATATATTCTCAAATTTATACAGATTCAATGTCGACCACCGATTCAACAAAAATTAATGCAATATGCAACATTAAAATAACTGTTTTGTTTTTTCTCTCTTCTATTTTTAAATAAATCAGTTTTGCATATTTTTTTTTCAGATAAATTCTATTGAATGGATGATGTTGCACCGTTCGATTATCTCTCATTGTTATCCTCAGGCATTATTTGTGTACTGTTTTCGATAGGATATGTTTTAATTTTGTACATTTTCTCGCCATCAAATCAACGATTCAATCGAAATCAATCGAATGTTATTCTACGAAGATTTCTAGCTGTTGTGATTTTATGTTTTGTGATTTATATAGTGCTAAAAAATCTTTCAAATGCCAATGTAAACATTCATCATTGGTTAGGTTTTCGAACGAATATTTGCTCGATATGGAAACTAATTTTCTGTCCAATTTTATTGACATGTTTACTCTATACAGGACCGATTGTTCAATGGATAATTTTTCGAGAATGGCAAGACTTATCATTCAAGTGGACTTTAAATGAGAAAGCTGTATTTTTAAGAAATTATCTTGTTGCACCGTTTAGTGAAGGTAAAACAAATGAATAAATAAATAAATCCGCTAAGTTTCTAATTGTTAGAATTTGTCTTTCGTTCTGCGATCTTATGCGTATTATATTCACATGTATCATTGAATTCAGCATTATTCTATTCGCCATTATTCTTTGGTCTTGCACATTTTCATCATATGTTAGAACATATCCATCGAAATCGTTGTGAAACATCAACTCGTCGAATAGCTCTGTTAAATATTTTTCTAATGCATGTCTTTCAATTTTCTTATACGTATATATTCGGTGTTTATTCATCGTTTTTATTCATTCGAACGGGACATTTTCTACCATCATTTCTTGCTCATAGCCTATGCAACAGTCTCGGTCTACCCGATATACCCAGTGTTCTAAATTGTCAAAATCGATATCAAAAAATGTTTCTTATTTTTTTATATTTCTTTGGTGTGTACTTGTTTGCAACGAATTTATTCCGTTTAACTCAATCGAAATTTTATTATACAAACAATAATACATCAATGATTTATCGACATTGGTCGAATAGTTTGTGATACTAGACATTGTTCTTTTTTTTTTTATTTTGTTTTGCTATTAAATGACATCGATGGTGACCATCTTGTAGAATTTGGTACCACACGATTGTCTCGAATAATCATAAACGATGTTTTTACTCTTTTTTGCTCTTTTGGAGCGACTTGTACTGGAAGATTCACCACGAAAACAGACGGCCGACTGGGCATATTATATACAGGATTAGGAGTTTCTACAATAGGAATCGGCTCATTTATCGTAGTCGTAGGTACTTCTTCTGGTATAGATTCAATAATCATCGGTGGATTCTGATTTTCCACAAACTGATTCCATTGTTGTTGTGCTTCCTCTAGTTCTTCTCGATGACGTTTTGCTGCTGGACGCCTATATAATTATTTTCAACATTTTTGTCACTTTCAATATGTATATACAACTTACCATGAACAACAATAGACACAACATAAACTACATAATAACAACAATAGTATCAGACCTAATGTTGACAAGCCAACAATCAGCGGCCAATCTGTTACTGTTTCTATAGAATATTTCAAATTCATTTTGACTTTTTAAAACTAGCATTGTATTTTCTTACCAATAGGATATGAAGTTGTTGTTGTCGTACTGGTAGTTGTACTTGTGCTACTCGATGTTGTAGTCGTACTGGTTGTTGTTGTGGTACTCGTCGTCGTCGTACTGGTTGTTGTTGTTGTAGTACTAGTCGTCGTTGTGGTACTTGTTGTGGTGGTTGTACTTGTCGTTGTAGTTGTACTTGTAGTAGTTGTTGTACTTGTCGTTGTTGTAGTTGTACTCGTTGTCGTGGTAGTACTGGTTGTCGTGGT
>ERZ778024.1795-NODE-1795-length-22846-cov-55.424992_pt1 | contig 22846 bp, 13 predicted proteins | sample MGYA00375754_ERZ778024 | MGnify/ENA primary metagenome ERZ778024 (study PRJEB29350, sample SAMN05389827) | bioreactor metagenome | isolation source: Thiocyanate bioreactor | place: South Africa: University of Cape Town | collected 2014-02-18 ...
AATTTCGTTAACAGGTACGCTTACATAAGATAGCGCTGTGTAAGATCAAAAGTACGCAGTTTATTTCATTGTTTGCTAGGTTGAAGTGTTTTGTTTTCATTCTTTTGTATCAGAGAACTCAGATAAGAACAAGTTATAATTATCACAAAGTATTGTGAAGAGAATCATTAGAAAATTTTGTTTTCTTCATAATGATGAACTCTTATTTTAAAAAAAGAAAACAAGATGAGTACAATATTTATTTCATTGTCATTGTATTTTTAAAGGTTGACATCATTCGCTGCGTCGTTGTACATTCGATATCTCTCTAATCGTTGTCGTACATAATTGAGTGTTTCAGAATTATCTTTCATTTTGTCATGTTCTAATATGTGAATACATTTTTCAGCATATTCTGTTGCTTTATCATATTGTCGAAGTTCAGCATATGTTCGAAAAATATTTTGATATGTTGCAGCAAATGTTGAATGTTCTTCTGGAAATGATTTCAATTCGATTTCTAAACATTTCTCTTGATTTACTAAAGCTTCTTTATAGTCTTTTAATTTATAGTGCATTGCACCAATATTATTATACAAAAATGCTAAAACTGGATGATGTTCATGTTCAGTTAAATGTTCTTTTTGTTGAATTAATGCCTGTTGAAATGCTTTCAATGCTTCACCATATTTATTTTGTTCAGCATAAACATTACCAATACAAATGTAACTCGTAGCTATCGGTACTAGATCAGCATATTGATCAGATTCCAACGATGATAATAGTAAATCTAATGCATTTTGATACTGGTTAAGAGCATCATCCCATTGTTTTTTCCTACAGTAGATATCGCCAATTTTATGCAATGTATTAATCAATGATGAATCATTTGGTTGACAATCACGTTGACGATGAATTTCTAATGCTTGTTGATAGAAAGATAATGCTTGATCGATATTTTCCATTGCTAGATGTGTCTTAGCAACATTTTCAATATAGATTGCTTTTGTCCATTTATCATCATCATCAGGAGATGAATGTTTAAGTAAATATGTTCGAGCTTCATCATAAGATGCTAAACTTTTCTCGAAATTACCTTGTTTATAATACATACTACCTAATGTTGCGTGACTTTGAGCAATTCGTTGATCATCTGAATGATTCGATCTTATATCAAGAATAACTTGAAAAAATTCCAATAGAATTTCTTGTAGTTCTTGTATTTGTACTTGAAATTGTTTGTCTTCTTTACTAACTGTACTTAAATGAACGATCCATAGACCTTCATTACTTCGCTCTTCAGCAACTTTATCAATTCGAAAAACAGTTCCAATAGAAAAAAGAATTTCACGTTCGCGTTTAAATACACTTCGACGAGATATATCGGCAAATGGACGTTCTATATGATCCGTATCGATTTCAATTGTAAATAGAATTGATTCGTGATTTTTATCTTGTTTTTTTAATGCAAACAGTTTAGCAGTATTTGGATCTAATGTCGTTGAAAGAAAACTATCGAAAGTAATTAACTGATTTTGTTTCGCACGTATTGTATTTTGAAATTCTTTCATGGGCATATTTAAACCACGATAAACAGTGAATACTTTCGATTCTAACGCTCGTTTATACAAACCATGCATTTGTTCTAATTGCATATGTAAATCTTTGATATAGAATTGAAATTTATATAATGTTAATACATCTTGATCTCGAAAAGCTTTATTTAACATTTTGTATAGAAATGTATTTTCAGTATACCATGTGATTGCCTTGCCAGGATGATAATTCTTTTTGAATTTTTCCATATAATCAAGTTCAATTGGATTATCATGATATGCGTTCGAACAGAATTTTAATAGATCTGACATGGCATTCGTATTATATTCCATAGTAAAGAGAAGATCGCAATGTAATTGTGAACAGAGAAATTTAATCTGTTGCATTGTATCATCATTGATGTCAGATGTTGTTGAAATCGAAAGAAGATTTTCTATGGCTTGTTTTGTATCGTTTTCTAATTGTTCACATAGAGATTTAATTTTAATATAAATACCACGAACTTTATCCGAACGTTGACATAAATGTTTATGTTTATTTTCATCACGACAAAATATATAAATTGAATTTAATTTCGAACATTCAACAATATTCTTCATTGACAAAAGTATTTCGCCAAGTTCACCCGAAACAATCAAGTAAATCTGTTGATTTTCTATTTGTTTGATAATATCTTCCGTTTCATTGATTGTCTTACATGTAATAAGAGAATTAACAATAGCACGTAGATTTTTCTCAGAATCAACAGCATCATGATGCTCTTGAATACTTCGATCGAGCCAAATCAAAACAAAACTTTCAGCTTTATTTGTTAGAGATGAGACTGATGTTGATGTTGAACTTGATATGTACTGCATACTAGCTTTGACATCTCGATCAGATTCTATATTCAATAAAGTATGAGTATCCGTTGCAGTCGTTGTTTTCATTTCATCGAATTTTGTTTGTTGAAAAGCATTTAAATAACGTTTTAATAAATCTTGCATATGAGCAGCAGCTACTGGAGAAATATTACCTATATAATGAAAAAAAATATCGAATATGAATAGTAGTTCGTTTATCTATTTAGTTGACTTTGGGTATTTTCATTCATGATTTTTTTCTCTTGATTCTGATCATTGTCATTTTGAATTTGCGTTGGTTTGATTTTACTAAATTGATTTTTCTAAAAAAAAATGTGAATGTGAATACGTATATCTCAATAGATTATCGTTTCGCTCACTTGAGGTTCAGAACTATTAACATTTTTTGTTTCTTGATCTACTGAAGTTTCCTTGAATACAGCTGTCTCTTTTTCTTCGGTTGTTTTATGTTTCGGTATCGTTTTTAAACCAGGTGTATCTTCTATTTTGATTTTTATGTTTACTGGCTGATCAGTAACGAGATCGAGATCTGTCTCGTCGAAATCATCATATTGACATCTAAAGCAAAATAAAAGAAATACGGAGATATGAATAAATTCAATTTGTTCACAAACATTTGACATGGTATTCCACCAGTGATTGATTTAAGCTGGCATGAATATCTTTTCGGCTGAAAATGACATTGATTCACGAAACCTTTTTCACAACAAGCAAATATATGTTGATCAATGATTCCATTGACATAAACATCAAGAGCAAAATGACCATTCATCAGACGATTTGATTTGAAATTGAATTTGTCTTAAATTTACAAAAATAAATACGTACAGTCAACTGATTCGCATATAACAAGTAATTAAGAAATACCATTTGGCTTTAGAGAACCTTTGAAAACACACGAAGTACCAGTTTGTAAAATGAGAATTTCATCAGCATGAATTTTGAATTTATATGGGCCATTGGATTTAGTGATTCGTGGTCCGAGATAGGCCATTGTTATCGTACAACAAATAGAAGTTGTCATGATTTTTATCTAAAAAGAAAAAGAAAAAGAAAAAGAAAAAGACGAAAAACAAACTGATATTTATTTATTATAGTAAAATCTCTTTGAGCCATTGTTTTTGTCGAACAGATTCCAGTTGACCTTGATTGTCACTTAATTCGGGATGATCGTCTGAGATCATTTTCAAATAATCAACAGATTTTTGTGCACAATCAATAGCTTGATTGAAATCACCGAGACGTTCATAAGCAGTCGACATATTATAATACGTAACCGACAGTGGATATGGTAATGGATCAGAGAATTTTAATTGTTGATCGAGAATCTTATTATAAAATTCAAGTGCTTCATGAACTCGATTTGAACGCCAAAAACACGAAGCAATTTTTTGATAAATTGAAATTAAACTTTTTCTATTATCTGTCGTTGATATTTGTTCGAGAATTTTGGCTGCTTGTTGAAATGGTTTCACTGCTTTGTCATAATTCTTTTGATCGAAATAAACGGCACCGATATTTGAGAAATATGTTGACATAGCATTCATACTTGGATTCGATGCGTTCACTTGACAATCAAGTGCCATTTGATGAAATTTAATTGCTTCTTCATAAATATCATTTTGATAGAACATACTACCTGTATTATTATATGTTGATGACATTAAATAATGATTATAAGGTAGAAATACTAGAAATGCACGTAAGGATTTGAAATATTGATAACGTGCTATTTCAAAGTCTTTATTTTCTTCATAAGTATTAGCTAGAAGTTGATGTGCAGCTGCTAGAGCAGCTAATAATGTTCCATCATGATGAAAGGATTTATCTTGATAGATCGATTCAGTTAAATAGTCAGCTTCATCATAATGATTAGTTTTAACAAGAAGTTTAGTTAATTGTAAAATCACAACAGATTGTTTTATATTTTGACGTAATGATGATGTGAGCTGTTGAAAATGATTGTCATCTTGTGAAATAGTTTGTAAATGAATTTCATTTCGATCTTTATCAATAGAAATAATACGAAATAGAGCATCGAAATTGATTAAAACATCGATTTTACAATCAGACGAACGTATGTGTTTAATATTAGCTGCATATGGATGATCAATTTGAATTGAAAATAGAATAGATTTCGATTGTGTTGGTTTTTTCATAGTTGCAAAAAGAAATGAATGAAATACAACTAAACCATTTATATTACTTTCGAATTTGTCATAATCAACATCTGCAATAGTATAAACAGTCGTGGATTCTTTGATAGGAATCGATTGAATATGTTTATGAAGACATTGAATAAAATAACGCATTTTAAATAGAAGATCAATTTCTTGTGTACGAAAAGCACGTGATAAGATTTTGGTTAGAAAACAATAACGTGTATACCATTGGATACTATTTGTATCAATAAATGTTTGTTCAAATTCAGTTATTTCATTTTCATTGAATGTATAATGTAAACGACAGAATGCTAACATATCTTTTTTTAAATCACTTTCTTCATCTATACAAAGCATGGTTTCTTTCAGCAATTGACAGTAAATAAAAGACTGATCTGAAGTATTTTCATATGAAATCATGCGAGAATTTAGATCAGGTAATATTTGAAATAAATGATCACGAATCAATTCAATTGTTGCGAAAGTTTCAATTGATTTACCATATTGATTAGTCCATGATGGTAAATCTATTTTTTGTTCAGCTAAAATGTAAATTAATTGAATACATTTATGATTTTGTAAATACGAGCAATATTTTTCTGCTTGGCTCAAAGGTACAATAACAATTAGTTTTTCATTTACAGTAAATTTATTGAGAAATGTTTTTAATGTATCAAGATTGTTGATGACATGTATGCAATTGACTACGGAATGCAGATAATTGATATTTTCATTTTCATTTTCATCAATATATAAAATCGTAAAATTTTCGACATTTGTAATAACTCGTGGTCGTATTGTTTTTAATTTAACTGGACGTTCTAATAAACCTACAGAATTATGGCATCATTTCATTTTAAAAGAATATTATTACAAAGTGATCAACAGATTACCTTTCTCCATAATGGCTTTGATGTCTTTAAATAATTCCGATTCATTGTTAGTTGGTGTTGGTTGTTTAACCTCTTGTATTTGAGGAATCGCAGTCTTTTCTAATTCAATATCTTCTTGGCATCTAAATGAACTCTTAATCTCTGATATTCGCATCAATTTATAGACAAACTTGGTACAAGCTGTATATTGTTTAATTTTTTCTATCCAGAATGAACTATATCCATCATCAATTCGACCTCCTTGACAGTAAGGATGTTCACAACATGCAGATAGTGTCGTGTCAAGAGAACCATTGATTTCAAATTCGAGATATAGACGATCATTTGTCGAACGTCGTGATTTAAAAGTAAATGAATCTAAATTTTAAAAGGAAACATTATATACAGAAAAGAAAAGAAAAAGCGAGCGAATTAGATAACCATGCATTCGAAGAAAACCTTGAAATACAATCCATTGAAAACCTTCATTTGTCATTTGAATCACTTTTATTTCATCACGCCTTGAATTATTTGTTGTTGGCCGCGGTAATGTCGGATCAGATCGATATCTCATTGTGATAGAACAGCTACATAACTGATTTGAATTATTTGGTCCAATCGTAATATGCTAAATAAAAACTATATTTGATGTAGCAAAATAAAAAATTGCATGTTTCGTTACTTCAGGATAGATATACACAGGTTCATTTTTGATCAATGGTGTTTGGGATGAAGCTGATCTAACTATTTCAGATTGACTCTGTAATATCAATTCTGTACGATTTTCATTTTGTTTTTCTATGGTCATCATTGTTTCAATTTGATTGAACTACGATAAAAATACGCTCAAATAAAAAAAGGAAAGCAAATAGCTTATTATTCTTTACTAGTCCATTATCACGAATGATAGACGATAGAGAATTATCTATTTGTTGCTGTCGTCGTCGTCGTGATAAACGAACGGTTGTCATATCTATCTAAAATAGATAGAAATCTAAATTTTATTAAATGTGTTTGAAAAAAAAGTGATTAGTTTGTTCCGAAAACGCTTTGCATTATAACTTTGTTTTCTAATTTTTTCAAATATCGTTTTTGTGTTTGTACTTCTTCATCATCATCAGATTTAGTTAATTTTAAACGTTCGATTGCTACTTTTACGGCATCTCGTGCTTCTTCAAATCGATCGAGTTTTTCTAATGTTGCAGCCATATTATAATAAGTTACTGCAACAGTTGGATGTGTTTTCGGCAAATGAATCAATTCGATTTTGAGACATTTTTCGTAGTGTTCTAATGCTTCAGTATATTTTTGTACTCGATGAAATGCGCCTGCAACATTGAAATATCTCGATGATAGATCTGTATTATCATTGTTTGGATACAGTTTTTGTTTGATATGAAGATCAACGAGCAGATATTTAAGTGATTCTTCGTGACGACCAAGTTTAATCAAAACCGATGCTATATTACCGACATAAGACGAAATCGAATTTACATTGGGTTCGGTAGAATTTCGTTGAATTTCATAAGCTTTTTTATGATATTCAAATGCTTGCTCATCAAGACCTTGTTTATGATAAATACTACCAATATTATTATATGTTGGAGATAATCTCACATCATTTTCATTCAAACATTGCTTATAAATATTCAAAGCATTTTGTAAAAGTTGTAAACCTTGATCATACTGTTGTCGTTCATAATAAGTCGTACCAAGACTATGAAGTAAACCTCCGAGAATTAAATTCACTGTTCGATCTTTCATAGCTTCCGAATCTTTAATTAATATCAATGAAAAATATTCGATATATTCAGGTAAATCTCGTTGTTTCATCAATTGAGCCATACGCACTAAGAGATAAGGTGAACGTATGGCAACACGTAAATCATGTGCTAGAGTTCGAGCAGTTTTCTGTATGTCTTCATCGGTATTCAATTGAATTTTATACGTATTATCATCAATCTGTTCAACTGTACTTATATAAAATACAGTCCCGCATGTGAGAAGAATTCTATTCGATTGATTGATTAGTTCGTATCGAGATATATTGTTGCCTAATTTCATTTCGAATTGAACTACTTTCGAATCAATATTACTTGGAAATAAATCATTTGTCGATAGATCTTTATCAACAAGTAGAAATTCGTTAAATGATAAGAAACCAGCTTTATATTGTAGGATTTTGTTGAATTCGTCATTTTGTATTCGTACTCGATGATGAACAGTTAATTCTGTCGATTGAACGTTATATGATCTCATTTGAGAATATAAATGTTGAATAAAATATCGACATTTATAGAGAATATCAGCATCTAACTTTCGAAAAGCTCGTGTCATCATTTTGTAAATAAAACTTTCTTCTCGAAGATACCAATCAATAGCTTGTTCAGGTTGAAAATGATTTTCAAATTCATCAATTAACTTCAATTGAATTTTATTGTCAACATATTCTTCACGGCAAAATTCCAGCATATCTTTTTTTAAATCCGTTTTTGTATCTGTTTCAATAAGAATGTCGATTAATGTTTGAGCAAAGCTGAATGTACTCATTCGATTATACGCTGGAGGTATACAAGCAGTTTTGACGAGATTATAAGTCATCGATTGAAGGTCAGGTTTTAATTGTTGACAAAGTCGAGCGATATTCGGAAATGAACCTCGATAAAATTTCGAATCGAATGAAGCAGATGTTTCTGATGCATCGATAATATAAATCGCGCTGAGAAACATTTCATCTCGAATTGCTGGAACAAGATTTTCCATACTAGTTTTCGAGAGAATGTAAATAATTCTTTCTCGATAAACTTTTTTGAGAAATTGAATCGTTTCAGTTGAATTAATATTTTCAACAGGAAAGCCAAGATTAATAAGGCCACGTAGAGTTTCTTGTTCATCGTTTGAAATTGGAATATTTGTTTCGATGAGATAACAAAAATTTTCAACACTTTTTGCATGACGTTTTCCTTTCGATGATTGTGTTAATTGAATGGGAAAATTAATATCGATTTTATTCGGCTTTGAACTAGTCGTGCTGAGTGACTTATCAAGTGCTGATCGTGATACTGATGGAGTTGGAACAGTTGCAATCGGTATTTCTTCAGATTTCTTTTTCTCTTGTGATATTATTGCTTTTTCAATTGATATCGGTTGTTGAACAGGTTTTTTATTTACCTGAACCAGTAATGTGTTTTTCTTGTTATTTATCATTAAATTTTCCATGTAATTTTTTCGACATCTTGAAAAAGAATAAATCGAATAGATTGAAAGAAAAAACAACAACTTACTTTTCGCATGGATTAGCCTTGGAAATATCTTTGAAAATAAATTGTTTTTTATCGATGATTGTTGACGTTTTTTGAGCATAATTAAATTCACAACAATCATTGATAACATTGACAAGTGAACCTTCGATATAGAAAGCTAATGATAGACCGGATGTAGGTCGACGTTGAGATTTAAATGAAAATATATCTAGAAAATTGAAATTTAATATCAAATGTACGTAAATTCGTTTGATTCAAAAGGTACCTCCTGTAGTTAAATAGCCACGGTATACTAATGAAGTATCACTGAGATTATGCTGTTGTATGATACTGATTTCTTCACGATCGGTTTTTTCTGAGTTATTGGATTCTGTTGGTACGTAAATCATTACGATCTCGCATGCTATACGTTCGACAATGGTTATTTCCGATGAAGTGGACTAAAAAGAACGTATACATAGATTATAAACATTATTTTTAAGATTTTTTTACAATTTCAGATTGACTTTTACGTTCCAGTCGTGTTGTATAATTGTTTTCAATTTTCTATAATTAAATATGGTGTAAAGAAATCTCATGGGTATATTAACATAATAGAAACCGGTAGAATATGTGAATCTTCGGTTGCATCTGTAGTTTGATTACTGTGATTGTTCACATTTTTTCGTCTAAAAGATTCAATTGAAAATAGAGCACTGTTCAAGATAAAAATAAGAATGACTTCGAAGGTAATTGTTGTGCTTGTCTTCGACGATCAGCAATTGATTGAATTAGTGGATTATTCTAAAGTAAAATTCTCATTTTCTCTATGGTCGTAAGCAAATCTATAACTTGAAGAAACATTCGTGAATTAGGTTGATTTGACGATCTGTAATATATGAAAAACATCTTGTTTTTATTTCAAGCATTTGGCATACTTTGATGCAGATCGACCTTTCATAGTATAATTTTACGAGTATAAGAAAAAGAAAATTTTATTCTTGTTGTTGTTGTTGTCAGATGGGAGTAAGAAAAAATGTAACAAATAAATTTGCCGTCATGGAATCTTTGCCTTTCTCTTTTCTGCCGCATTTTCAAACACTCGCTTTTCCAGGAAAAACTGAGGCATGGGCAAGAATTATAAGATTAGATGTCGGATCATTTTTCATTATCTGAACTATGCGATACTAAATATTATAGTATTCTATAAGTCTTGCTCAAAATATGCAATCTCTGACACTGATGAAATATTCATTCATGAGCAAAATTTATTGGTACAGTGTAATATATGTTTCTAATGAAATCTAACGAAGTATTAGTTCGTTTGTAGTTATGTGAGATTGCGTTTTTTTTTTCTTTCTTTTTCTTTCTTTAGCAAATAGAAGTTGTTTTGACTTCAAGGTTGATGTATAATCAAAATATAAAAAGAAACGAAACTATGCGGTAGAACATTACAATGAAATAATCGCAACACATGTCGTCGTCGTCGTCGTCGCTGTTGCAGCAAGAACGAAAAGCACTTTATTCAACGGGAAATCTTGGATCGTTGTATGATGCTTCGAGAGATCATTTGATTGATTATCCTAAGATTCAACTTCAGACACAGCCAGTGAAACCATCTACATCAATAAAATGTGAGATTATTTATGGAAATTCAGATTCAAATCGAAATATTCTGCGAATTCTAAATATTGATGATGAATTACGATTAAGTCTATTAGTAAATCTAGCAAACTATGCTGGCATAGCTGCAATTCTAAATGATAACTATCGAATTAACGATCAGACTAGACTTATATATTATGCGTGGACAGTTCGAGAAGAACGTGTAACTGATGAAACGTTGAAAAGACTTAATTGGAATCAGTTATTGAAAAATGATACCTATGCCACGCATGTTATCTCTGGTATTACTTTTGGTATTGAAGTTCTTATTGTTTTATCGACACCAGCTGACGATCAAATACTTCATAGAATTCGTTCAATACTTTTAAATAATAAAGATATGGAATTATCGGATGATTTAAAAATAGTAGATATTTATTCAAATATACCCGACTTAACTGCTTTGAAAAATATATCCAAATGTCTTATGCAGATAGGAAAAATCAAAAAAAATCCTCAATTATGTGCTCCGATGACTTATTCTCTTCGTTCTTTAACGTTCTATTGTCCTGAATTAACAAGAAAGTCTATCAACTATCGTACTCTACCTTCAGAAATACGCGATGATCTCGAAACATATCTTCTTGACAATCGAGCTTCAATAAAACGTATCAAGTTACTTTTAAATGAATCGACTAAGTATGTGCTCGGAGGTTATCTAGATGGAAAAGTTCATGGTATAAAGACACAACACATTTCATTGAATGCGAGATATCATAAAAAAAGAGAAGAAATATCTCAATTATTGACTCGTTTTCGTCGTGGTCAAGACGAAAAATTTCCTATCCGAGAAGTGATTGATGGTAAAGATGGACTATTAAAAACTGATCTACGACAATTTACTCAAAATATTAACGAACTATTATCAAAAGTACAATTGATACGAGATTTACAAAGCCAGAATATTATTTATTGCAATGCATTAGATCGTAATATTGATGAAAATGATAATGAACATACTATTGAAAATAAATTAGGTATTAATACACCTTTTACATGTGTTCTTTGTTCGACGGATAAAATAAACCGTAGTAATAACAAGCAATTAAATGATTTTCTAACAAGATCCGTGGATGAACGTCATAGCAATCCTAATTTACGTATTATTTATGCTGATTTCTCTTATTGTTCGTATAAATTACATAAATTGATGATATTACCATTTGAGAAGAAAGTACCACGTTCTGTTTCTACGCCAAATGAAAGAATAATGAATATTCTTTTACTTGGTGAAACCGGTGTGGGTAAATCAACTTTTATTAATGCGTTTGCTAATTATCTCAATTTTCAATCATTGACTGAAGCTCAATCAAAACAGCCTATCGTAGTTATACCAGTTTCATTTATTCTAACTGTTGGCGATCAATTCGAAGAACGTACTGTAACATTTGGTAAATTGAATCCGACAAATAATGAAGATTTTACTGCTATTGGTCGATCAGTTACACAACGATGTCGATCTTATGTTTTCAATCTTCGACAACATGGATTCAAAGTACGCATCATTGATACGCCTGGTTTTGGTGATACACGTGGCATCGAACAGGATAATAAGAATATGGAACATATTCTACAATACATGACGAATTTCAATCATTTAGATGCTATTTGTTTTCTTCTCAAGCCGAATTCTTCTCGATTGAATATATCTTTTCGAACGTGTCTCAATCAACTCTTCACTTTTCTTGCTCCATCGGCTCGAAAAAACGTACTTTTCTGTTTTACCAATGCTCGAACGACGTTTTACACGCCTGGTGATACAGCCCCACTTGTTAAACAAATGCTTGTGTCGAATTCAATTCAAGATATTCGTTTTGAAAAAGAGAATACATTCTGTTTCGATAGTGAATCGTTTCGATATCTTGTAGCTCTACGAAATGGAGTTACATTTACAGAAATCAATCGAAATGAATACGAAAAAAGTTGGTCAACATCAGTGAGAGAATCACATCGTCTCATCGAATACATACAAACACGTCTTCAATCCTATCAAATTTCTAAGAATAGCCGATCGATTAAACACGCACAATTCGAAATTTTGCGTCTTATTCAACCAATTTTAGATAAGATTCGAAATTGTATTCGATCTCAAAATCATTCAAACGAAGTGACCAATCTCTTACAACGATTGTATATGGCTAGTGCAGAGTTTTCTTATTTTCTTATTCATGGTGCGCGATCTACGAACGATGATCTATTTCGAATGGGTTTATCACGTGTGATTCATGGAGACGAATTACACAAAGCCTATCGCGAATACGATCGGTGTTTACAAGAAATCGCTTCAAATCAACGTCAAAGAACATTGGGCAACGTATATAATCAATTGAAAATAATTCAATCTTTCCCGGAGATTTACGAACAGGTTCAAGCTATTCAACAAACATTAATCAAACAATCTGAAATTATTGTTTGAACTATTTTCATACTGAATAAATAAGCAACATTACATTTTTTACTACGTAGAGAATGTTGGTATCTTCCAACATAAAATGCATTGCCAAGAATTCTCGCTTTTTTCTGTTCTGTTCTGTTCCGAGAATTTTATTGCATCTTATTTTACGATACTTTCTCTCATGTGCTTTTTCGCCGACGAGGAACAAGAAAAAAAAAGTAATTCACATTGAAATATTTTGTCTGTGAAATTTTTCAACACTTCGTCATAAAAAACATTCAGAAACAGTTCCAGAATACGTAAGAAGAAAAAGAAGATTTACTTTTTGATGTCTTTCAGCATGCTTACTGTTTTAGTTTTCAATTTTCCATCATATGGCAGCTCAGAAAAAAGGCGACCTTAATTGTATAGAACGGAGAGCAGTTAATTTCAGTGGAAATCTTGGCTCTCTTTATGACGCTTCTCGGGATCAACTTATTCAGAGATTGAACACAAGCTTGGCTGTACAAAATGCTGAGTTAGATGAACCTGTATATTGTGAACTGATAGACGGTAAAACCTACAAACCTGAAAATCTACTCCGGCGTATTGGTGTTGAAGATGAGCTAATATTAAGTTTACTGCTGACATCGACAAAACGTGATGGAATAGGAAGAATATACGAATATACGCATTCTACAGATGAATACACTCGTTTTTTCTACTTCCAATTAAAACGGTGTAAACAAAATTTCAAAAAACGTCCTGAACTTAACGATATAACGTCAACAAAAACCTTTCATCTTAATGCTACCCATATGGTTACTTCGATTTTGATGGGAATCGAAGTTGTTATTGTTATACAATTGAAAGAAGATGTTACCCTTGCCGAAAAAGTCGATAATTTATTGGCACTATATCGTAAAAAACTTTTAATGAATAATTTTGACTGTAAGATATCTGAAAAAGATAAAACAGTTCTCGAAAATATTGTCAGAAGCAATGTGTACTCAAATCTCCATCAGTTGAACAAAAATATCAAATTATCTGACTGTATTCAACAAATATTTGGAAGCATTAACCATGGTATAGCACGGAAAAGTCCGTTATCTTATTTTCTGGAACCAATTAAATTACTCTATCCTGGGATTCTTCAAAAACCAATGACTTTCAAACCGTTGTGCGACGACTTCAGAAAAAGTTTAGAGAAATACGCTTCTCAAATAAGAACTGTAATATTATACATAGATGCATCCGAAAGAGTAAAATATACTAAACAATCCGATAAAAAAATGCAGGATCAATTTAATGAAATTCGTTCTAAGTATCTACAATATAAAAACGTTTGTCAGGAAGAATTGCATCGACTATTGGCGTTATTACCTGAGATTCGAAATGGTAAAAAAACTATCGTCACATTCTCTGAAATATTCATAAATGAACAACCGGAATTATTTAGAAGAAATATTTGTGAACTATTTGAAATTATTAGTAAATGTCCTGACATGGACAAAGCAGTAAAACGTATTCAACCAAAAATGGATCAATATCTCGAAGTGATAAGTCCTGCCAGTGCTGTCAATGATGATACTCCGCAACGATCTATTATCAATTCATCGAATTCACTTAATAAACGTGACTCCAACTCACTAAGACCACATTCAAGCTCTTGCCGTCAAAATAAGAACGTATCAAAATCACAACAGCCACTCAAACCGAAGATGAGCAGTGCACAGTCGTCATCATCCTTATCTCACAAAAACTCTAGTCAACATAATTCATTGCCTTTGCCATCGTTACTAACGGCCATACAACGTACTAGTAGCAGTTCAAATGACGACAATTCACATGATACAGATTATAACAATCAAACGCGACGATCTCATTCGCCTAAGCAATTCATACCTTTGGTTTCGAAGCATGAAGATACGGCTAATGGACAACTTGTTAATACTCATCTTCAAGATTCAGCTACAACTACAATACAAAATAACAGTACTCCAAGTGTAGATAACTTTGAAGATGATCAATCAGATACAGAGTCGTATCGTCCAGAAAACTATGCAACAACTGACGAAACTATTAATGTGCTTCTCGTAGGTGAAACAGGCGTTGGAAAATCGACATTTATTAATGCTTTTGTTAATTATTTGACTTTCAACTCATTTGATGAAGCAGAAGCTAGTGAGCCAGTTGTGCTTATACCTGTGTCATTTATTATGACAAGTGGAGATAATTTTGATGAAACTGTAATTAAATTTGGTGAAGTTGAAAATCCTGACAATGAAGATTTCAATGATAATGGTCAGTCGGTGACTCAACATTGTAAATCATATGTTTTCGATTTAAAAAATTCTGAAAAAAAATTACGTATCATTGACACACCTGGTTTTGGTGATACACGTGGTTTAAAACAAGATGATTATAATATGGAACATATTTTACATTATGTCAATAATCTAACTCATTTGAATGCTCTCTGTTTTCTGCTCAAACCAAATTCATCAAGATTAAATATATTATTTCGAACATGTTTCATCGAACTTTTCTCTTTTCTTAGTCCTGCAGCTCGTAATAATGTGATATTTTGTTTTACGAATAGTCGATCAACTTTCTATGCTCCCGGTGATACAGCTCCACTTCTGAAACAAATGCTTGCATCTTCTTCTATCGAAGGTATTCATTTTGGAAAGGAAAATTGTTTTTGTTTCGATAGCGAATCATTTCGCTATCTGGTAGCATTACGAAGTGGAATTGAAATTTCAGGATTAAATAGAGAAGAATATGAAAAGAGCTGGTCAATATCAGTGAAGCAATCAAATCGTTTCATTGATTATATTGATAATAACTTATCCGCTTATAAGATGGATAATGGATGGCAATCAATTAAAAATGCTCAATTTCAAATCACTTACATGATACGACCAATATTAGAAACTATTCGAAATATTTTACAGAATATTATCTTAAATAACAATAAATTAAATGATCAATTTATTCAATTGAGTGCAAACAGTGTTTATCATAAAGCTATGCAATGCCTTTCTTGCAAAATTGAACCAGAGCCAATTGGAAGTTTTTGGACTTTACCTATTGATCCACATGATATTGAAGATAATGCATGCACTTGTTCATGTTCTATTGAACAACATATTCGATTGGATTATATACCTGAGTATGAATGCGTAGAAGCTGCTTCAGATTGTCGAAAATATTTATCAAATAAAGCGTTAAGAATACTATGTGATGTTTGTGCTGTATTCAGTTATTTTCTTATGCATACACATTATAGTACAAAAGAAGATCGATTTCTGATTGGTATAGAACAAATTATTCAACAAGAAATATATATCTGTAAAACTCAAAAAGAAGCCTATCTTAATCAAATACTGCTCGAAGAGTTGAACAAAATTAAAAATCATCATACAAAACGAATGAACGAATTGGTAGCAAAAAAGAAATGTGCGGAATTATCAGAAATTTACGATCACATCAATAGTATTAGCGAACATAAAGTTTTAGCTCGACAAATGACAGCTGTAAAAGAAACACAACGAAGAATGATGGAACAATATGAATCAGAACCACAAAAAGTGTAAAACATGTGCTTACACATCTTTTCTTTTCTTTTTTTTTCATAATAAACTCGGCTTGATCTTATCAAAGTTTTTTTTCTTGAGTATTTACACAATGACTGCATTTATATTCTTTTTCTTCCTACCTTTCGTTTAATATCGAAACAAATCTTACAAAAAAACCCGATCTTATTCAGACAGCATCAATGGTGTATCATCATGAAACAAATTCCGAAGTTATGGAACGACGTGCAATCAATTCAACTGGTCGTGTGGGTTCGTTCTATGATGCAACTCAAGATCTAATAATCATTGAGTCACCTATTACATGTCGCATTGAACAGAATTTCAATTCTTTTTTCGAAATACCAATTCGTAAATTGATAAAGGATCGTACTTATAACCTACTTCAAACGATTGGCATTGAAGATGAATTACGTTTAAGTTTATTAATGAACTTAACTACAAAAGATGGAATATCAAAAGTCCTTGACTATCCTTCTAGTTTTGATGAAAATACTCGTTTCTTATATTACTCATGGATAGACAGTGAGTTTAAAATTGAAAGAATATTGCAAACTGCTGATATTATTCAATGGCATGCTGCGCGTTGCAATGCTACTCATATTGTGACTGGTATACGTTATGGAATCGATTTTATTGCTGTGATACAGTTGTTACCGAAAGCAGATATTCAGAAAGTTGATACTATGCTTGAGACAATTTCCAACAGACTTTCCTGCCATACTTACATTACATTTCATGATGTATTTGATGTATTCTCATTTCTTGATAACAATGTCGTTTTAAATGTGTATTCTAATATACCCTTACTAGCCGATTCAAACAATTTTTATGATCTTCTTTGGTATACACAAGCAATTAAAGATGGTTTCTCGCACTGTTATCCATTATCATATATACTTCAATCAATTCCATCATTATGCCAAATGAATATAAGAACACTCGTATATAAACCTCTTCCGCTTGATTTGATAGATCATATTGAATATCATATGCTTCAATTCAGAAATATTAAAAGAGATATTATATTTATTTTGAAGAGAATCATCACAGAACCATCATGTAGTTTATGTACACAATTATTGGATCAATTTCGTTCAGTAAAAGATCAATATACTGCAGAAAAATATGACTTCGCCAATATGATTGTTAAAGCTCGTAATAACGCACTCAACACTTATCAAATCTTTCACGCACTGCACGATGATGAACAAATAGATTTAATAGAAGATATTAACAAATTAATACAAGATATGAAAGCAGTTTTCAATAAGCATCCATTCATTCTTCAATTCGAACAGTTGAGATTTGACTGTTTGATGAATACATGTGATGAAATCAAAACATCGGTTGATAAAGAAAACATTCGCATTATATCCCGTTTAAATATTACACTTCATACGCCATTACCTCGAATGGAGATTGAAACAGCTCCGATCGTAACAACATCGCCCGAGAAAATAACAAATATTCTTCTACTGGGTGAAACAGGTGTTGGCAAATCTACGTTCATCAATGCATTTGCTAATTATATCACTTTCGATTCACTTGAACAAGCAAAAGAAAACGAACCAGTAGTGATCATACCTGTGTCATTTCTTTTAACAGTTGGTGATGATTTCGAAGAGAAAACTATCAAATTTGGCGAAATCGATAGTCTCAATAATGAAAATTTCAATGATATCGGTCAATCTGTCACGCAACATTGTAAATCGTATGTTTTCAATGTGGGAAAAAGCGACAAGAAAATACGTATTATCGATACACCTGGTTTTGGTGATACACGTGGTGTTGAACAAGATGATAAGAATATTGAACATATTTTACAATATATCAGCAATCTAACACATTTAAATGCTATTTGCTTTCTACTCAAACCGAATTCGACGAGATTAAACATTTATTTTCGTACATGTCTTATGCAAATCTTTTCATTTCTCGATCCAAGCGCTCAAAAAAATGTTATTTTCTGTTTCACTAATGGACGATCAACATTTTACACACCTGGTGATACTGCTCCATTGCTGAAAACAATGCTCAAATCAATATCAATCAAAGATGCACGTTTCGAAAAAGACAATACATTCTGTTTCGATAGCGAATCATTTCGTTATTTGGTCGCTCTACGAAATGACATCGCTTTTCCGGATACTGATAAACGCGAGTATGAAAGAAGTTGGTTAATATCAGTCAAAGAATCGAATCGTTTTGTGGATTATATTGATAAACAAACAACGATTGATCTAACGAATCATGAATGGCAATCAGTAAAACATGCACAATTTCAAATATCTTACATGATCCGTCCTCTACTTGAAACTATGCGTAATATTCTTCGAAATTTAATCATCAGTGAAAAGACACAATGTATTGAACTTCAAGCTAAATCGGTTTGTGTTTCATGCGAAAAAAATGCAGAACTTATTGGAGATTTCTGGATTCTACCTAATAGCATGTATGATATGCAAAATAACGTATTAGCTCATTACATAATTGAATATCATCTTGCTCGAAAGACTTCACAATATGATACGGATGTATTGAATGAAGGACTGGAATTTTTATGCGATGTTAGTGCAAAATTTGTTAATTTTCTTGCTTATACAAAAGACGATCCATTTATTATTGGTTTGGAAAAAATGATTGAAGATGAAACATATATTCTTCAAAAACATCAACAAGCTGATTTCAACAGACAATTAATGAGCAGATTGAAACAATTAAAAGATCGATACAATGAACTCAAACAGAAGTCTGATCACGAATCTAAGATATTAGTAAATATCTACGATATGATCGACAAGGTAAACGAGTATCCTATGATGGCTGAGCAAATGAAAGCTGTAAAAGAAACACAACGAAATATGATGAAACAGTCTGAACATGAATTATAATAAAAAAATTTAATCGATATGAATTGAAGATTGAAGTTTTTAATTTAAAATATAAGTTAGAAAAATTAATTGTAATTGATTGGGATGAGTCGAGCCAATCCACAATGACCTTTATCACTCATTAGATTGATTAAACCTTGTTGTCCATTGATAAGCCAAATTCGAGTTAAACCTGTCGATTCATCTAAACATGCTGCAGTATCATAAAACCAGTTTCCACCTCGAAAAAATTGAATAAATTTATTTTCAAATGTCCAAAACATAAGATTAGCATTAAAAGGCATTTCACTTTCTAAATGTGTTCGAACACGTGAATAGCCAACATCTCGAATATCATTGTAGCTATGAAGATATCGATCAGCTTTTGTGTGTTTTACAAGAGCAGCATTACTATTATCTGATGTCGTTAAATCAACTAAAGAGAAATCCGCAGCTAACTCTTTGAGATTTGAAAGATAAAGATTATTATCATTTCCAATTAAAACAACAATTGATGTGTCCGATTGTAATCCTAATTGAAAATGACTAACAACTTCAGAATTAAACATCGGAGGAGATATATCAATTAAAGAACTATTTCCTTCATTTTCTTCGGATTGACGTTTAAATTTATGATGATGTTGATTATTTGAACACATTTTCTTCAATTCAGAATCTTTAATTTCAAGATTTCAATTTCTGATTGTTTTCAAAACAAAAATTTAACTTACCAAGAATCGATTGAATGACTTCATTGATTTGGTGAAAATTTGATATACCTTTCGCTGTTTGTTGATCACAAGAAAAAGTTAAATTAACATTTCGAATGAGTCCATCAGTAAATTCAATTGGAATTTGAAGTTGTTTCTTTATTAATTTTGAAATCAAGCTCTCAGATGGATATTCAATTACTAATGAGATTAATAATGGATCACCATTTAATATTTCAACCGGTTTTGTGTCACGAAGTAGTCGATCGAAATTTTCCATTGTTGATCCAATGAATTGTGCACTTAGAATATTCAATCGATTGATTTCCCATTCATTTTTCAACTAGAAATCACTTTCAAAAATTGGTTTTCTACAAAATAAAAAAAAATAAACTTACAACAGCTTCCAATCGATCGAAATTCTCAATTGTTAAAGAACTTCCATCGATTAAATCGCTTTCATAAAGAAATACAAATAAATTTCCTTCTATATATAAACTTTGAATTGGTAGTGTCACTGATGAAGATGTTCGATTATTAAAAGCGATGAACCAAATACTCAAAAGCATAGCCAATAAACAACAAACCATGAATAATAGATACCATTTTCTGTAAGAAAACAAAATTTAGATACGACTTTTTTAATTCAAAGATCCATTACAATTGTCGTGATTGAGTAAAAGAAATTTCTTCTCCGATTTTCATAATTTTTATTGATAAGAAATTTGGTGATTCAATGTAAATATATCTCTATCGAATGTACGCATTTTTATGCTTCAATAAATATTGAGATTGTAAAACTAAGGTCGTTTGGAGAATGGATTATTCAAACCGAGAACAATAATAAAACCATTGTTTCAAATGTATACAAATAATAACATTAATAATCGTCCAAATATTTTTTTATAATAATAAAATACAGTTACTTCGCAATTATCGAGGTATCTGCTTATTTTTTTTAATGTACTGACAAGGTAATTTTTTGTTCTAAATCTAAAATCGTTCTATGCGTACAATTATCGGTCATAGTCCCCGTTCAAATAAATACGCTTGTTTTATCTGCTTTATTTCATTTGATTTCCGAAATGATGCTTATGAATAAGGATCAAGAGTCTCAGAGGATACCAACTCGAACGTAAGTTTTGTTTTTTCTTGTCAAAGATTTCGATTGTAATGTTTTTTTTATCCTTTGTAAGTGGTTCTTTTGTTTGGATATCACTCTATTGTTTGGGACTAATACTTTTTCTCATTGCAACGACAATTGTGGTGTCATTGATCCCACTATATCTTTCACAGAGAAAGATTTCTCCTAGTCAGTAGATTTTATTCGAAATTGACATCACTAGCATCTATTTTCTTAGATTTTCAAAAAAAACCTACTTATAATTTGGTGTATCAACTTGCATCAAGTTTACAAGTATCATTTAATAGAGCAGTTGGAACTCAAGTTGCACTTCTTTATAACGGGCATCTCAATGAAAAACAACGATTTTTACTTGAAACAACAGTTTGCTACTAATAGATATTATTTTTATTCATCAAATTATTATCTCATTTAGATGCAAAATAAAATCTATGCGAATCGACAAACGAATGGAATCAAAATCACACTGGCAAATAGTTCAAATGTTCAAGCTGAGGGACATTGCAAAATAAATTCAATCGAAACTATTGAAACATTGCGTCAAGTATTGATTTTCGCACAAAAATATAATGCAACTGAAAGAAACCTTTTCTCATTAAGATTCGTCGTCAATCAACAAACGTAATTGGAGAATCCGATCGGTTTATTTTAAGTCAACATTCAGACGGTTCAACACCGACGACAGCATTGAATATTTCATTTACTATATCATGTATAAGTTATTGTCCTAAATCATCAATTGATTATGCTCTTCATCATGTACTTAATGAACTTGAATTTAGCAGTTCTACATGTAAGAATTTCAACAAGAAAAATTCTTCTCATAACTTTGATTTTTAATTTATAGTCATCGACTTATTCTATTCTCAATCATCTACAACGGATGCTTCATCTGGAATTCTATTACCAACAATAAATCCTTCTGCTGATAAAACTTCTTTCAAAAATCTTCAACCAAATAATCAGCGGACAATCTATTATAATCAAGTCTATAATCGATACAAAAGGAATAAAGTGCAAACAGCAACAATCAATTATGAATTTTCAGTTCCTAGTTTAGTTTTTGATAATTTATCTCATATATTCATATTAAATTTCACAAATCAAACAATTGTTTTTGGTTTTCAAAATGATCAATCATTCAATCAATCGCTCCATTGGCCACAAAATGGTACTGCTATGATTATACAAGGACAATGTGTTTCAGCAAATGCACATGATGTCATTCTTTTAAATGGATTTATGTATGATCCAAATTCATTAACAGTCACAGCCAATTTCACTCAAACAAACATCTCCGATATTGTCACCGATTTTAATGTTACCATTGGAGAGGACAAACCTAATATCCCAGGTATTGTTACCAATTATACGCGACAAACAACTACCTCTAATACTATCACGAATTCAACTGTTACAACAGTAACAACACGAAACACAGTGACTGCCATTATCACAGACTCGAGTGCTACCAATCAAACAAAACAAACAACTCTTCCTCATGGTGTTACTGATTCAAGTACTACAATTGAAACAAAGCAAACAACTATCCTTAATACGGTTGCAGACTCAAGTGCTCCGATTGAGACAAAGCCAACAACTATCATTGATGCTGTTACAGACTCAAGTGCTACAACCGGAACAAAAGAAACATCTATTCCTGATATTATCATCACAAAATCCAGTACTACAATTGAAACAAAGCAAACAACTCTCCCTAATGTTGGTACAGATTCAAGTACTTCAATTAAAACAAAAGAAACATCTATTCCTGACATTACTACGAAATCCAGTACTACAATTGAA
>ERZ778024.1807-NODE-1807-length-22600-cov-52.721623_pt1 | contig 22600 bp, 17 predicted proteins | sample MGYA00375754_ERZ778024 | MGnify/ENA primary metagenome ERZ778024 (study PRJEB29350, sample SAMN05389827) | bioreactor metagenome | isolation source: Thiocyanate bioreactor | place: South Africa: University of Cape Town | collected 2014-02-18 ...
TTTAGATTACAATACATACAAAATGGATACCGAGTTGACCTCTGTTCGACCTGCGTCAAATGAGGCAGATACTTATCCGGTGCTTGATGGAATGGAGCAACCGACTGATCGGGATTCGGTTTTTTTTAATGAAATTGACGAAAGTTTAGACACAATTGAGACAACTCCTGAAACAGGGTTTGTATTTCGAAAATAAATATCAAACTCGACACTATTGATTCTAAATAGATTCTGCGCATTTATTCAATCTCGACGAATGCGTTTATGTCTGTTAGTTGCATTTGGATTAGCATGTATGACAGCCGGAATTTTAATTGTTTACTATGGCTCATTACCCTCAAGTATATTTTATCTTTCTTTTCGGTAAATACTTCATAACGATATATTTATTTGTAGAAGTGCCATGTGAACTAATCTTTCAACGAACATTCCAAAGTTCAGTAACATTCGGCTCTCGACCACAATCAGTTGCAACTGCTGATTTAAATAATGATAATCAAGTTGATATTGTTTTTCTACAAATTGGAGCTAATGAATTTGGAATCTTATTTTCTAATTCAACAAATGGAACATTTTCTGAACCACAAATTTATTCAACACGTAGTAATTCACTTCCATCATCTGTTGCAATAGCTGATTTAAATGATGATACATACAAAGATCTCATCATAAGTAAATATGGTGCAAATAGTTTAACCATTTATTCGAATAATCAAGGAAAAACATTTGCAGAAAAGAAAAATATTTCTCTCGGTACGTCTCGGCCAGTTTTTGTAAGAACAAGTGATTTAAATAATGATAATCAAACGGATATCGTTGTTGTTAATGATGGTACATATACGATTGGAGTACTTCTCTCACAGGGAAATTTTTCATTTAAAAACATCGATCTTTATTCAACAGGTTATGATTCAAAACCAGTATCATTAGCAATTGACGATCTAAATAAAGATACTTTTATGGATATTGTTGTTTGTAATTCGGGTACAGATAGTATTGGAATATTTTATGGAAAAGGAGATGGTCGATTTGAAAATCAAATCATTTATTCAACAGAACATCAATCACAACCAACATCAGTCGTTATTGTTGATTTCAATGATGATACTTATTTAGATATAATTGTATCGAATAATGGTACAAATAATCTCGGAATATTTCTCAACAATCGAAATGGTTCATTTCAATCTCAAATAAAATATTCATACCTAACTCCAACCTATACTCAATCATTAACTTCTGGTGATATGAATAATGATAATTATGCTGATATACTTCTTGTTGATCAAATTAATAATCAATTTCATGTTCTATTGGGTACTGGTAATGGAAGTATTTTCTTACAAACAACATACGATGGAGTCGACAAATCTGAACCTTATGCAATTGCTGTTGATAAATTCAATGATAATAATAGATTAGATGTTGTTGTAACGAATTTTGGAACAAACGAAATTGTCGTTTTCGAAGATTATTCTCATAATGTCTCAATGAGAGGCAAATACTATCTTGATGGAACAGCAACTTATACAGGATCATTTCTCTTAGATGATTTTAATGGTGATGATCTTGTTGATATTGTTTCATATACGAACAAAGATTTATTCATTCTATTTGGTCAATCGGATGGAACATTTAAGAATAAAAGACTTTTTAATATTGGAGATCAATCAAGTGTTCAATCACTGGTACATGCGGATTTAAATAATGATAATAAAAGTGATATTGTTATAACTGATATTTATTCCGATAGAATTATCATTTTTCTTGGTGATGGAAATGGAAATTTCAATCAATTTCAAAGTTATTCAACAGGTGAAAATTCTGATCCATGCTCACTTGTCATCAAAGATATTAATAAAGATAAACAACTTGATTTAATCGTTGTTACGAAAGCAACAAGTACCATCATAGTTTTCTTTGGTTTTGGAAATGGAAATTTCATGGCTCAGGATGCTTTTTCAATTGGTGATAATCTCTCGCCTGTTGTTATTGTTGTTGAAGATTTTAATAATGATACAAATGAAGATTTAATTGTTCTTCTATCCTACGGTCATTTTATGATCTTCTTAGGAAATGGTGATGGTACATTTAATTATTTTACAGCCTATCAAACACACTACAATGGTGGTTCAACATCAATGACAGTATCTGATTATAATTCAGATGGTTATTTAGATTTATTTATCACCGATCCATTACAGAATTCAATTCGAGTATATGCTGGACGTGCAGGTGCAACTTTTAATTATACTATAACATTCACACCTGGTGCACAATCTCAACCATATTCAATGTATATTACTGATATGAATGGAGATCAATATGTTGATTTAGTTATTAGTCTTTATCGTTTGGATACAATTGTCGTTTATTTCGGCAACCAACGGGGGACATTTGGATCACCGAAAGGATATAGTACTGGAACTGGCACCCAACCATTTGGTATCTCAGTTTATGATTTAAAACATGATGGAAAACTGGAAATTATTGTTGCACTTATTGGTCAAGGATCGATCGTAGTCTTTTCGGAATATTCTACTGCTGCATTTGATAATAAAATCCATTATTCAATGGACTCACCACCCCAACCGTATTCTGCTAATGTTGCTGATTTCAATGGAAATAATCAAATTGATATTGTTGTTGGAAATACAGGTCTCGATCAATTAGAAATTCTATTCGATTTTTATATGAATACAAATGAAAATAAACTTATTTATTCACTTGACACAAATGCATTTCCTCGTCATGTGATTACTTGTGATTTTAATAACGATGGTCATACCGATATTATTAATGTCAATACAAATCTTAATTCGATTAGTCTTATAGAAGGCTATGGAGATGGAACATTTGGTGAACAAGTGAAATATTCAACTGGTACTAAGTCTTCTCCATATTTTATTGCATCACAAGATTTAAATAATGATTCTCGAATTGATTTAGTTATTGCTAATGAAGGAGGTGATAATATTGGTATTTATTATGGTTTTAATTTTAATTCATTTCAAGATCAAATGATTTATCAGCCCGCTGATCCGCATTCAAATCCAATGGCGGTAGCTTTGAGTTATTTTAATGATGATCAATATCTTGATATAGTTACTGCGCTTCCAGACACTGCCACTCTTGGTATTTTATTTGGAAATGGTGATGGAACTTTTAGTGAGATGATTACTTGTTTTTCATTTGAATCTACAGTATCACCATGGGGAATTGCAACAAACGATTTGAATAATGATTCACATGCCGATCTTGTTGTCGGCGATACTGCTTTAAATATGATTTATATTCTCTTTGGAGATGGAACTGGCTCTTTTCAATTTGCATTTTCTTATTCAACTGGTGATGGTTCGTATCCAATAGGTGTTGATATTAATTATCTAAATAATGATTCTCTACTCGATATTGCGGTTGTTAATGCGTTTACAAATAATGTTTTGATTTTCTTTGGAAATACCGATGGAAGTTTCGTACAAGGTGCTGATCTTTCAACTGGTGATCAGTCAAGTCCGAATTCCATTCAAACTATTGATTTAAATAATGATAAACTAATTGATATTCTTGTTGCCAATATGAATTCTGATAATGTTGGTGTTTTCTATGGACTCGGTGATGGAAAATATGAAGAGCAAGCAACTAGTTCGATAGAAACTGATTCTCAGCCCATTGGCACTGCTGTTGGTGATTTCAATCAGGATAATCAACTGGATATTGTCACGATTAATTGGAATGGAAATGGGATCAGCATTCTATTAGGTTATCCGAATAAGACGTTTTCATCTCCAACGTCTTTTTCAACTGGTCAGGGTTCATCACCATCAGCTATTAAAATTCGAGATATGAATAACGATAAATATCTCGATATTATTGCATCTCTTTACGGAACAAACAATGTTGTTGTTTTGTATGGCTTAGGTGATGGCACATTTCTACTCGGAAAACTGCAATCAACAGGCATCAACTCAGCAGTTTGGGCACTGGATGTTGCAGATTTTAACAGTGATTCTTATTTTGATATTGTCGTTGCTAATATGCAAACAAAAAATATTGGTATATTTATTTCGGATAATTTTGATCCATTCGGTAGTTTGACAACATATAGTACTGGTGATGGTTCACAACCACATTCGGTTGCTATCGCTGATTGTAATAATGATCATCGAATGGATATTATTGTGACAAAATATGGAACGAATAGTATTGGTATTTTTCTTGCTGCTGATGATGCTGGTCGATATAATGACATGATCGATTATTCAACAGGGACTGATTCAGCTCCTTACGGTGTTACAACAACTGATCTGAATAACGATGGAAATATTGATATTATTGTAGCAAATTCAGGAACTAACGAAATTTTGATATTACTTGGACATGGTAATGGTTCGTTTGCTGATGGATTACGATACACAACCGGTTCTCTTTCGAATCCATATTCAGTTGCTGTCAGTGATTTCAATAATGATACAATGCTAGACATAAGTGTTGCTAATTATGGTGCAAGCAATATTTTCATTCTCTATGGATTAGGTGATGGTAATTTTATCAATCAAACTTCGTACGGATTTGGTTATCAATATCATCCAGCTTCAGTTGTTGTTAGTGATTTGAATAATGATAAATTGGTGGATATGGTGATTGCTGCGACCGGTACTGATCATGTTGAAACAATGGTGAAAATGTGTTAACTTTATCGAGTGTATAAACATTTCTAACTACAAATGTTGTAAACATATAATTGTAGCTTGTTCTGATTTCGTTTTCTTCTCAAATTAAATTATATATTTATCTATATCCTTTTATGAATACAAAATATATACTTTTTTTTTACTCGTCATTATACACATATTAGTTACAGAATGAGAAAAAGGTCAGCTGTTTCTTATCAATTGAAATGTATATACAGTATTTAATCTGTCAGTTGTTCGTATAAGCAATACCTTTGAAAAAAAAGGAGTAACAGAACGCACACAAAATATTGCTTTTATTTACATCGAAAAAAACAAGTATTCGCTACTGATTAATGCGATCGTCTAGAATGAATGAAAATTTCGATCAACTTGTACTCGAACTAACGACGAAAAGCTCCTCATCATCGAACGATATTTTTCAGCGATTAACTCTTATTCTCAAACAACAAACGAGTAATTTTTTATTACAATTTCTATCAGATTCGTATCAATCGTTAGTCGACCTTGAATCTTGGGCATGGCAAATGCTTAGTGAATATCAACGGCAATGTTTTAAACGAATCGATTATCAAGATCTTTTTCACGCATTAGCTTTGTTTAATAAACATATCATTTTTAATGTCGAACATATTGAAGTTGATCAAAAAGCAACGATACTTTTTTCAGTTTCAATTGATCAAATTAATCGTATTCTCGAACGAATCGAACATCTTACCGATGAATATGACCCGTTTATTACAATAGTCAACCTTTGGCTTGACAATCATTCACATTTTCTGCATGAAAATCCTCATTATCGAAAACTTTCGATTACTGATCCATTGAATCAATATATTTCACATAATTATATAATGAGTAAAGAATTTAAATTTTATCTCAATTATCTCCGAGAAACAACTATTTCTCAAATAATATTCACACCAAAAATGTTATTTTATACAAATACATGTTTATGTTCTCTTTTCTCCTATTTGGGTGCTGAAATACATCAATTTCCGTACACAGTCAATAGTATGCTTCATTATCTCACCGATGATTATCTACAAATTATTCAAGCTCATTATTATACGTTAGAAAATTGGAATGATCATTTACTTGCTTGTATTGGACATTTAATGGGAGTCATCGCTAAATGTTATTGGCACGATGAAAAAAATGGTACACAAATGAAAATCTTATTTCCAACTGAACAACTTTTATTTATTCATATTGAACAATTGATTCGAATTCTTTCCTATGAACCATTTCTTAATGAAATTCAATCGATACGAATCAATGCTGAAACAATATTGTTCGATTCGATTCTCATGATTCTAATGAATATCGTTCAAATAGAAAATATCAATTGGTTTTTTCGTTCGAATACAACAATACAAGATGCTATTCTCACTGTTGCCAATAGATCTCTTTATGACGAAATCTGTTTACGTGCCTATACAATTCTCGGTGAAGTTGCAACCGATGAACAATTAAAAGAAATGAATATTGCTCGTACAATGGCAGAATTTCTTTTCAATATGGTCGAACGAGCTTGGCAAGATCCATCGAAAGAATATAAACAAATACCGCTTAAATATCTTCTCAAAGGTTAATTTCCTTAGATCATTATCGAATAATTTTGTCTTTTTGTTTTCATAGATTTTCAAATTTTATCTCGAAATGATTCGATACAACAAACAACAGCTAATCTAAATAAACTTCCACTTTTGATTGAAATTAGTGAACAATATGAAATTGTCTATCATATTTTTTGGGCACTTTCATTTAATGAAAATATTCAAGAACAATTTCGTTTGAATTCTTCATTTATGTCAACATTGAGTCAATTAGCAGAGAATTGTAATGAAAAAGAAATGCGTAAAATTATTCACGGTATACTTTGGAATCTTGAAATCAATCATCAAAATCATACGAAATCGAATCTACTCGACGATAAATCATTCGATCTTATGATTAGTTATTCACATAAAAATAAAGAACTTTGCAAACAAATTTATCAAGAACTTGTTCGAAATAATTTTCGTGTTTGGATTGATTTCGATCAAATGCATGGTAATATTATGGATGCAATGGCACAAGCTATTGAATGTTCGCAAACAGTCATTATTTGTATGAGTGAAGAATATCGAAAGAGTAATTATTGCCGTGCTGAAGCACATTATGCATTTCAACAACAGAAGAAAATCGTTCCAATTCTACTGCAAAAACATTATAAACCCGATGGTTGGTTGTTGTTTTTAATAGGTCAATTGATATATGTCGATTTTACGAAATATGAATTCGATCGAGCAATAAACATGTTATTGAAAGAACTTAAACTTGAAACTACAAGTCAATTATTAGTCGATGTTGATTCGACCTGTTCGAATCGAACAGCATCAATCATTTCAGCACGATCTGATAACATTCTCGAATGGACACAAACGCATGTACAAGAGTGGCTTGGTGAACATAATCTTATGCAAATACGTCGTTTATTTGCAGAATGTGACGGTCGAAGTTTAGTCAATTTAATAAACTATATGAAATCTGGCAATATACAAGAGATTTTACATTCTCTTCAAGAAGATTCACTTCGACGAACAAATGAAAATCTATCCTATTTAGAATTATCAATTTTTCAATCACTTATGAGTTCATATTGTTCAAATGATTGATAGAAATCTAGATTATACATACATATACACATATAACGATGACTTGCAAACGTAATCATACGTATGCAAACGAAGAAAGAAAAAAGTAAAGCATTTACGTCAACACTCAATAGAAAGAGAAGAGAGTAAAAAAAAATCGAAAAGATTGGTTAATGTGTATGCAAAAGTGATTTGAATATTCGTATAGAAAGAAATATGGACTACAGTTTTCAGCAGCTTGTTGCTGCACTAAGTATATTCCCAATATCGAATGAAATATTCGATCGAATTATTTTTTTTCTCGAACAACCGATTGATATACCTTTTAATGCATTATTCAGTTTGGAAAAATGGTCATGGCAAATACTGAGTCAACCGATTGATGAGTGGAATTATTCAATTCAATATCAGAGATTATTGCATAGTCTTGCATTGTTCAACAAAGAGTTAATATTCAATTATGATTATAATGATGTTGATGCTAAAGTTCAACTATTTTCATGTGTTGATATCGATCAACTCGATCGAATCTTTCAACAAATCGAAAATTTAACAGACGATAATCATCCGTATATTGCAATAGCGAGTCTTTGGTTTGATAATCATTCATATTTTATACATGATAATCCTAATCGTGAGGTTCTAGCAATTACCGATCATATCAATCAATATTTATTTCATAATTATTTCATGACAGAACAATTTAAATTCTATTTAAATCAACTTCGACAATCAACAATAATTACAAAGAAAACGTTATTCTATATAAAAACATGTCTATTTTCTCTATGTTCATATGGTGGAGTTCGAGCTCAAAGTTATCCATGTACTCTCGAAGAATTGATACGGTATGTTGGCGATGATTATCTACAAATTATTCATTTTCATAGTCAGACAGTTACAACATGGAGTAAAGAATTACTTGCATGTATTGCACAATTGATATCGTTTGTATTCGGTAATTTATGGTGGAAGGGAGTTATAAAAATAGACGAAAAACTTCTTTTCCCTGAAGAACAAGTTTTATGTGATTATATCGAAGATCTTTTTCGTATTATCGAATATAAACCATTTCAACAACAGATTAAACCTGTACGATCAAATGATGAGACAATTCTAATCGATGGAAGTTTAGTAACATTCATTGTTCTCCTACATCGATACAATATAAAGTGGTTTTTTAATTCAAAACAAAATATGTGCGATATACTCATTTCCATAGCAGAGATTTCACCATATGATGAAATATGTCTATGTACCTATGAATTATTCGGTGAAGTTCTTGATGATAAACAATTGAAAGCAATTAAAATAACCGATAAAATTTGTGTTTTCTTTTTCAATGCTCTTCAAACTGCTTGGCATCATCCATTGAAAAAATATAAACACACATCAATTGAATTATTACTAGGCGGTAAATTAACCACTTCGATCATTACTGATCGTCGATAGTTTTGTTTTAGGCTATGCAAATCTAACCAAACATGATGTCATTCAACAAAATACAGCTGATTCAGGTTATTTACCTCTACTCGTTGAAATATGCGATAGTTATTCAATTGTTTATGAAATTCTCTGGGGACTTTCGTTCAATCATGCAATTCAAGTTCAACTTCGTTCGAATTCCTCGTTCATGGCAAATCTATATCATCAAGCTGAAAAATCAAACGATAAACAAATGCAAAAAATAATTCATGGTCTACTTTGGAATCTTGAATCGAATCACAAGGAACCAATTTCATCGATAAATAAAACATACGATATCATGATAAGTTATTCACATAAAGATAAAGATCTATGCAAGCAGATTTATAATGACCTACTTAAATTTAATTATCGTGTATGGATTGATTTCGATCAAATGCATGGTAATGTTATGGATTCGATGGCACAAGCTATTGAATCGTCACCAACTGTTATTATTTGTATGAGTGAAGAATATCGAAAGAGTAATTATTGTCGTGCCGAAGCACATTATGCATTTCAACGACAACGAAAAATTGTTCCCGTTGTTCTACAAAAACATTATAAACCCGATGGTTGGCTATTGTTTCTTGTTGGTCAATTACTGTATGTTGATTTTACGAAACATGAATTCAATCAAGCGATTAACATGCTATTGAAAGAAGTACGAGTGTCAAATAGTGACAATACGAAAGATGATGATAATATTGTTTCACAGCCAGTTCATTCTATGAGTAGAACAAACACACAATCTACTTCAATTATGCTTCCTGAAAATATGATTGACTGGACAACGACAAATGTTCAAGATTGGTTAACTAATCATAATTTTACTCAAATAACTCAACTTCTTATTGATTGTGATGGACGTGATTTAGTCAATTTAATTAAATATATGAAATATAGTAAATTTCAAGATATTCTTCTGTCATTTCGAGAAGATGCACTTCGAAGATTGAATCAACATTTATCCATGATTGAATTAGCTCGTTTTCAATCGTTGATCGAACAATATCAACAAGCAAAAAAATATATGATTGAATAAGTTTTTCTTTTCTGAATAAAAAATGAATAATCCAACCGTAATTTCATGACAAATAGTAGCTTACAGTAAAAAAAAAAAGAAAATCAATAAATATGTCCTTTTCAGACTGTACGTACGTACATAAGTATGAATGATGAAGTATTACAACATAGTACATATAAAAACGGTTATCGTCATGCATTTATTCAGATTATAACCTCCTACCTATGGAAATCGATTTCGAACAACTTGCTACGACACTGACAATTTCATCCTCATTATCCGATATTCTTCGTCATATAACATGTATTCTCAAAGAAAATATCAATGATTGTCTACCTTCATTTGTCAATCGATACTATTCATCGATACTCATCGTCGAACATTGGACATGGTCTTTACTCACTAGTCAATTTTGTCAATGGATTCATCAAACATGTTACACCGAATTCTTGCATACATTCACATCATTCAATAAAGAAATAATCTTCTATTGTGATAATATTGACGATGATACAAAAAGTCTACTTCTTATTCCTGAAACAATTGATCAAATTAATCAGATAATCGAACAAATTGATCGTACAACAAATGATGGATATATCGATATAGTTAGTCATTGGCTTGAAAATCTCTCATTTCTAATTCAACAATATCCTCATCTAAGCCAATCAATAGTGGTGATCGAACTCAATCAATATTTCGAAAAATATTTACTCAAAAATCATCAACTAAATACTGTTATTCTTCAACTTCAACAATCATCATCATCATTACTAAGTTCAAAAGAAATCTTCTACATGAAAACCAATTTATTCTTAATGAGTATTTATTTTCATACGAAACCAATTAATTTCCTTTCGACTGCTACAGAAATACTTCATCAAATAGGCGATGAATATCGACAAATGATTCAAACATACAGTCACACCGTTGCAACATGGCATCGTGATACATTGATTTGTTTAACTTATTTAATCCGATTTATTTCCGATTGTACTTGGTGGGGTCGAAAGAACAAAGAATTATTTAAAATACTTTTCTCCACCGAACACATTTTATGTGAATATATCCAAGCATTAGTTCGTATTCTTGATCATACAGTATTTCATAAACAAATTCAAAGTCGACGATCAAATTATGAAACTATTCTATTAGATTCAATTCTATTCACACTACAGAATATTGTACAAACACGAGATATTAATTGGTATTTTCGTTCAATGACTCGATTGACCGACATTCTTTTGAAAATAGCTGAATTATCGATGCATTATCGAATTTCATTATGCATTTATAGTATCTATGCTGAAATTCTTAGTGATGAAAAATTTAAAGCATTGAAATTTACAGATACAATGAGTTCGTTGTTCTTTCAAATGCTTCAAGATGCGTATCATAATCCATCGAAAAAATTCAAACAAATATCATTTTCACATCTATTGAAATACTTTCTCTTCCTATCGAAAAATGATTCGATTCAACAGAAAACAGCTGATTTAAATGAAGTACCATTTTTAATTCAAATCTCCGATGAATATCCAATGGTATTCGATATTCTATGGGCATTATCATTTAATCATGATATTCAACAGCAATTACGTTCGAATGAATCGTTTATTACGAAATTGACTCATCTAGCTAACGAATGTCATAATGAACAAATGAAAAAGATTGCTCATGGTCTACTTTGGAATCTACAATATCGTCATCAGCATTGTTCGATGTCGACGAATACCGAACAGAAAACATTTGATATTATGATTAGTTATTCACATAAAGATCGAGAGCTTTGCAAACAACTTTATCACGAATTGATCGAAGCAGGATATCGAATTTGGATTGATTTCGATCAAATGCACGGTAATGTTATGGATTCGATGGCACAAGCTATTGAATCGTCACCAACTGTTGTTATTTGTATGAGTGAAGAATATCGAAAGAGTAATTATTGTCGTGCCGAAGCACATTATGCATTTCAACGACAACGAAAAATTGTACCAGTTCTTTTAGAAAAATATTACAAACCCGATGGTTGGCTACTATTTCTTGTTGGTCAATTGCTATATGTCGATTTTACAAAATATGAATTCAGTCGTGCAATGGAAATGTTGCACAAAGAACTAAGTATTAAGAACGATATTTCTGAATTAACTGGTACGATTCCTACTCGATCCATATCAGTTCAACCACGTCCAAAACATATACAAGATTGGTCGATAACTGATGTTCAACAATGGTTAACAGAACAGAATCTCGAGCAAATGTTACGTCTATTGAAGAATTGTAATGGACGTAGTCTAATCTATTTACATCAGTATATTACGAATGGTAATGCAGATGAAATATTTTTGTTATTGAAAGAAGAGGCTCACCGACAACTTGGCGAAAACTTATCATTGATAGAATTGTCATGTTTTCGATCGCTCATGGACGAACAACAAAGCAGATTTGTCACTGATTGATTTATTGAAATAAAAAAGAGGGTGTTGAGGGTGCTAGTTCTGATAGCGTGAATTACAGATACTCAATTACATTTATCTGGTATCCGCTCATTTTCATATTTCTATATAAAAATTTGTTCAATAGAAGATCAAATGAATCGATTCTCAACAATACTGAATTCTTTTCAAAAAAAAAAGAGCCGAAATTTTACATGTAAAAGCATTGGAGAACAGTTTTTTTTAGGCAGTTCTTTCCACAAGTTTAATCCAAACTTCACTCGGTGCAATGACTGTTAATTCGCGGATGTTGAACTTGCTTTCAAGATGTTCACCAGGTAGAATTGAATATTTGCGCAGTAGTCGTACGAGTAAAAGCTTCATCTCAAATAACGCAAAGCGCATGCCAATACATTGTCGTGGACCTGCTCCAAATGGTAAATAAGCCATGGGATGACGTTTTGTTTCATGACGTTCAGGACAAAACACGTAGGGATCCTCGGGACCCCAAAGTTCACGATCATAATGAATCGAATAAATATCAGCATGTACTATGGAATCTTAAAACAAAAAAAAAATTTAATTCAATACAATTACATTCTTAATAGTATATTTTGAGTGATTTAGATTATTACCTCGTTCTATCTTAATTCCACGCACGACTGTATCTTCAGAGGCAACTCTTTGAACAGCACCGTTTGCAATTGGAAACATTCGTAAAACTTCACAAACAAACATATTCATATACGGCATCTGCATAATTACATCATAATCGAGATATTTCGTTGTTTCTTCATTAAAATTCTCGTCATCTCCCAATGAAAGTTGATCGATTTCAGCTTGAAGTTTCTCTTGCACTTCGGAATATTTAGCAAGTGCATACGTCGCATAAGCCAGAGCAGTCGCTGTTGTTTCATATCCTGCTGCCATGAACACAAAAATATTACTAACAACTTCTTCACGACTAAGTCGATCATTTGCTTTGCTACTGTTGTCAGTTTCATCAGCCATTACTTGTAGCATAAGCTGTAGAATATCATTTCGTGAATTGACTGCTTGTTGTCGTTGTTCGATGATTGAATCCAAACGATTGAGCAACCACATACTTGGCATTTCAAGTAATTGTTTTGTCGATATCAATGGTAGAAGATACATATTGATAAATGTTTGTATTTTACTAAGACGAAAAAGAAATCGAACACCAATATTTGTTATTCCAGGTAGAAGTTGAGCAAATTTGAAGAAGTTACTCGAACGAAAATTACGAGCAAATGCTTCTTCTATTTTAATAAAATATATGTTCTTTGGATTATTTTGTAAATCGGTATCAAGTCCGAATGCACATCTACCTAAAATACATTAAAAATGATAGCAATTCAAACTTCTCTAATGCAAGATATACTTACAGATAGTGTCCATTGTCATTCGTTTATAGTATACGGAAATATTGAATTCACTTCCATTGTCAACATGATCAACTAATTTTTCGATGACATTGCTAATACATCCATTGATGAGAGGACTCATGCTTTTCAATTTTGCAATAGAGAATGCTGGATTAATTAAATGCCGATATCGACGCCATCGATCACCTGATGACGAAAAAACATTATGAAATCTACTATTTGAAAAAATGCCTCTTCGTCCATTAAAAACGGCAAACTGTTTGATGAAAACTTCTTGAACTAAATCAGGATCACTTACAACAAAAGTTGGAACACGTCCTTGATAGATTCCATAAATTTTACCGTATTGTTTTGTCCAATTTTCAAGTTGACGATGAAATGATGATGTATTCCATAGCGTTTTAAGATGTCCAAAAAAGAATTGAAACGGTGGTGTAGGAATACCACGTTGATTAAAGTATTGATAACGTTCTCGTAATAGGAAAACATAATAAACTACGAGAGAAATGCACAAAAATAGCAAAGTCAAGGATAATAACATGATTTTGTAATTATTGAATTAACAAACTGATAAAAAAATAATAATCGTACTGTTTATATAGGTTATCGATAAACACGTGGTTTTACATTAATGTTACCTTGATGATGTGTAAGTATATTAAATGACGCTTTCTTTTATCTATGACAAAGAAACAACAGAAACAAATTTAAAATAAATTTTATCTACACGTTTACATGTTTACTTTATTGACCAAATACAACTACAATGAAGCTGAATAAAATATATCTCCTTTGTATTTTGCACTTTTAATGACTAAAGTTTGACCTTTGTTCCATAGATAATAGCACATTTGCTAAAGGCATTTATATCAAGTAACGCTCGTCACTGGTGTAAGATACGTTTAGTTTGTGCTCCAATTCTTCGATTTGACCAATACGCTAAATTAAAACTATGATCATAATTCAAGTGAAATGGATCACCATCATTATATACCGAATCATTTTCTGCTTGCCAATTGAATGCAAATTATGAAAAATGAGGATTCCAAACTTCACTGGAATATTCCAAATAAATATTTATATCGGGTCTTAATTGATCGAGCATTAAAAAACTGGAACATTAATCCATATATCTTTCGATGTATTAAATCGATTGATAATCATTACAGATGTTGCATCATTTCAATTGAATATTCTTTAGACCTGGTCTAGTTGTATTTCGAAAATTTAATCTAAACTTTGATGCATTCTGTGGTAAAACGATTACAGCAGATAGTGTATTAGTTATTGAATCATAAGTTTTATTCAAAATTAATCTTGACAAATGATTAGAGATACTGATTTCTGCATTGCCTTGAGCTTGCAAAAAATACTTTCCACCTAAATCAAATGAATCCGATACTAAAATAACGTCAAAATCGCTTGTTGGCCAATCAGTAACCGGATCATCTGGACTACCCCATTGTCGTGCTTGTTTTATCAAATTGACATATAGTAAACTATGACCCCAATCACGTAAAATAGCTAAATTTCCTCCGATTGGAGTTAAACCGTGAATATCAGATACAAAAAAAACCTGCCGATAGAATAGCACAAATAAACATTTTCAACTAACTCTTCATAGATAAAACATGATATGAGATTCTTAGATTTAACATGGTGCATGAATTCACACAATACTTTTATTGATATCAGATATTTTCGAGCTAAATCAATCAAAAAATGATTGGAAAGTTTTTTTTTTAAATTAACTGCGTTGTACGCATTACATTATTACGATTTCTCGTCTCCTACACAACCTCAACGTGCATGCAACTCAATGAAAATGTTAACTATAGGTTCAGCGTAGTTTCTTTTTTTTTTATTTTATAACCTTATGATGTCTTCCGAGATTTTTTTCTCTTTCGTTCTTTTTTTTATAACATCGTTATACCATTTTTTTTTCTTTCTCTCGCTTTCTCATTCTTGTATGTATGTGTATTGCAGGCAAGAAGACATAATGTGAAGTGATGATGGTGTACCCTACTTTTTTTTCTATTTGACAAGCTTGCGCAAACGGTTTAAAGAAAAAAAGAGGAGAGAAAGAAAAAAGTGAAAGAACGTGAGGTATAGAGCTTGTCAATGTTTTCTACAAGGACAGTACCGTTTTTTATACTCAATCGATGAACAAAAATGACGTCTTCGTTATTCGTTATAATTCTTTTTTCCCATTTGATTTTATTAACAGGTAAAGATAAACACAAAAAACAACAATTTATTTGCAAGAAAATAAAATTTTACTTTGTGTAGAATGTATTGATACATCTAAAACAGAAAAAATCGAACCTAAACGTCCTCAATCTCGTCAAACTCTTGGCTCGAATCTCGTTGATCCTTATTATGCATTCAATCCAGATTTTATGGGTGGGAATATGCCCAATATTCCCCTCTATCAAACTAATGTTGACTTCGGTCGACCAAGTTCTTGTCGATGTTCATGTGGCGATCTATCATTTGGACCGCCTATATCTTGCGTTCATCCTCAAACATGTGTTGCATATTGTTTACAAATGTATCCAGGCCATTGTACATTAATAAACACGTACGGTTGCTGTGGTACATCATGTCAATATTTTCAAAGCCAAGTCTTAGACAATCGTCATTGTTCGTGTAATTGTGCTGGACAACAATTTTTCAATCCAGTCGATCATTGTATCTCATCGCAAGCATGTTTAACACGATGTCTATCAAATTTTCCTCAAGTTTGCATACCAACAGCTACGCAAGCATGTTGTGGACAAGATTGTCAATCATATTCTCAAACAATCGCCAATGCTTGTTCATGTCAATGTAAAGGTAGCACTTTTTATCCATCACCACAATGTAACAATGCTGAATCATGTGTGAGCACATGTATGACAGTATGTTTTGACACGATGAAGATTTTCTTTCGTTATATTCGATATTCTTTCGTAGACATATGGCGAATGTTCAGTGGGTGAGACTGTTGGTTGTTGTGGTGCATCATGTTCATCCTATGTTCCAACGTGTTCTTGCAATTGTGGTCCTGAGTTTTCGATAACTACATCTGTACCTTGTCAAGGTGGTCGAACATGTTTAGAAACATGTATGAATTCGTACGGTGCTTGTACACAGGAAAATACTCAAGCATGTTGTGGAAACGATTGTTTGAATGCATTTCCTGCTTGTACATGTATGTGCGGTTCAAGTCAATTTACGACACTTGCTATGACATGTGGCTCACCTGAACAGTGTGTTCAAGCTTGTGTACAAGCCGTTGCTCAATGTAATGTTGTTAATACACGTGGTTGCTGTGGAAGTGAATGCACAGCTTATATTCCAACGTGCCGTTGTCAATGCGGTGCTGGAACTTATTATACAACATCCGTTTGTCGTAGTGCTGAACAATGTACGAATACTTGTATAAGTCAATTCGGTTTTGCTTGTACAGCAAGGAATACAGTCGGCTGTTGTAATGGTACATATTGTACACGACGAAATCGATTTCTAGGCGTTAGCCAAGCTTATTCAGTTTATCATGGAACATCTCTTCATTTTTTCTTCTCAATGAGTTATTTTTCCATTTTTTATATCATTATGTCTTAAAGAACAGTGCTCTCTCTATTTCTTTTTTGCTCAGTTTTTCGTTTGATATTATACATAGAATAAATGTGTCATTTGATTGAATTAAATTGAATAATAAATTTGCCAAACACTAAGCACGTGTGCACGTGTGTGCGCGTTTGTTCGATCGAGGTTAATCGACTACTGACATCTACTTGAAAACATAATTAAAGTCAAAGAAAAAAAATTCATTTCTGTCGATTTTCAATTGAAAATTATATCTAATATTCAAAAATAAAACATATCTATCATAGATTATTATTTATCCTATCTGACATCTACTCATCCAGTCAGAAGTTTGACAAATTATTATTTTGCTTTGCTTTTTTTCTCATTCTACAGAACAGAACTCAACACTTCCTATTTCACCTGCATTTGATGATTGTTTTTGAGAAATCTATTTCAATACACCTCAATAAATCATAAACGGGTTGTTTTGAGAACATTTATATATTTTTATTGAGTTCGATCGATAATTATAAACCTGATCTAATGTACTTTTTATAGATATATATTCGTTTTTTCTCTCGGTTCTTTTCAAAAGGCCAAAAAGCGAAACATATTCGAATTGGACATGCATATTTATATTTCTCTATTGAATAAATCGGTAAGTAAATATTGCAGAAAATAAGTTCGTTGATTATACGACTTATCTATTGATGATTGCCGAAGAAATCGTTGTAATAAATGAGGATTTTCTTTTTCGTTGATTTGTAAATGTTTAGTTTGCAAATGTTTCGATAGATTTTTCTCTCGTAGAAAACAGATTGGACATAATCGTGTTAAATTCGAATAGATATGTTTATCATCGAGATGTTTTATCAGTAATTCTAATGAGAAACCATTTTGATGACAATAGGAACATGTTAACGCCAGTGGCGGTGATGATTTCATTCGAATTTGTCCATAGTAAATCTTTTCAAAATCAGTCGAAGTTACAATGAGTTGCATTGGATGATCTTTCGTATGACGAATTTGTTTTTCATAGCAATCAAAACATAGATCATAATCTGAACAGACAAGACATTTGTATCGATGAGATGAGAGATTCGTTTTTCGACAATTATCACATGAAATTCTGTAATAGATCGACATGCGTGTGAAATCGAAGAAATAGTTTTGTTGCTAGGAGATTTCAATTATTCAAATCATTCGTTTAATTGCGTTTTCCAACTTTTTTTCCCTTGTTTATTTAAATTATTCATACTTCCTTCTTTTTTTGTTCTCAAGGAAGAAAATAAATATAGAACGGAATATGGCGAGATGTTTTTTCAAATGCATACCTACGCATCACAAGCGTCAAGAAGTCGAATATTTAATTTTTCTACAGATGAAAACCATGACATCTGAGTTTCACTCATAAAGAGAGCATCAGTATTGTTTTTTCTGTTCGAATAATAAAAAGCAGATATTGTATTTTGAGGACGCCAAATGCAATTTAAACTACCATCGGTTTAATATGTGACCATATTTTTCTTTTGTCTTCTATTTTAGAAATCAACGAAATAAGAAAATGTCAACCACAATGAAAAAATTCTGGACGAAAATTCAAGAAAAACATAAATCAATTTCAACTGATTTATCGAATTCGAATAAATACATTCCCATAGCAATTGAATTACCTGATTCAAACAATCGATATTCATCAATATCTCAAGAAGCACATTATCCTGTATTTACAGTTGCTATTGGTTTATTTGACGTATTTATGTTAATTGTGATTTATATTGTCCAAGGACCCGTATTAACATCAGATACATGGATTAGTATGGGTTGTAAATATGTGCCTTGTATGAAACCATTGCATTCGAAAATTGAACAGCAAACGTATTATCCAAGCTTGAAAGCTCAATGTCATGAATTTCTCTTTCCTTATCAATTTTTTCGGTTTTTTATTCCGATATTTTTACATAGTAGTATCAGTCATTTATTGAGTAATCTCATTTATCAAGCATTAGTTGGAGCATTACTTGAAGATAGACGCAAATATGATATTAAAACATTAGGCATCTGTTATATTCTATTCGGTTTCAGTGGAAATATTATGAGTGCTTTATGGAATCCGAAGAGCAGTAAGAATCGATCAAGAGAAAAGAAAATGATGATGATAGTGTCCTATGTTTCTATTTTAGTTTCTATTGGTGCATCAGGTGCAGTTTACGGTCTATTAATATTTTGCATGATCGATAATAGTCTCCGAATCTTCACAATAACTAATATTCAAGATAAGATCGTTCAATTTCTCATCAATCTTCTTGTTATTCCATATTTTATCACGAGTATATTCTTCGACGTTGATTCATCCGGTTATACAGATCATGCTGCACATATCGGTGGTGCATTAGTGGGCCTATTTGTCGCGATGCTTCTCTGTGATATGCCAGCATTTATTCTCAATTTCATGCCGTACGGAAAACGAGGCATACAAATATTGGCATTGACATTGATATTCGCGTATATTTCATTGACATTGTGTCTGTTTTATTTATTTACACCGATTTATCTCAAATAGAAGAAGTGCATTCATTTCAATGCGCGATCTGTTTGTTTGTTCATAGGAATGTCACGTTTTTTTTTCTTTCTCGACCTTGATTTTATGATTTTAGTGTAAATAAAATAACGAATGAATTTTAAATGCGTCATTTCTCTCGTTCTGTTCAAACGACGACGACAGATGAGTAATAGGTGTATACGTCTCATGCGATTGGTTTTCGACAATGTGTGATTATTTCTTTTCCTACAGTTGTTTTTCTTCTTGGATAAAATAAAAAACAACTGGTTAATATAAGTTCGTTTTTTATTATTTAAGAATGAGTCAAACCTTAAAAAAACTCGCTTGCACTTTTTTCGTATTATTATTATATAAAGATTCTCTCAAGCGTAGCGCAGAGGAAGAAAAAAACAAAACTACTGCGTCAAATCATTTTCTATTGCACTTTTTCACTACAGGTAGCTCTGTTTTTTTTCTTCTTTTAGATATAAATACAGATTTATTCATCGGCTAATTTATTTTGCTAGTGACATGATGGCAAGAGCCGTGTTCGTCACATATTTATTCGGTAAGGACATTTTTATTTCTTAACTTCAAAATTGAATTTTTACTGATATTATTTTAGCGCTGTCAATTGGTTTGACAATTGGTACGATTAGTAATTGTGCGTCTGGACCGGAATATTGGTGTCAATCATTTGAAAATGCTCAAGAATGCGGCGCCATACAACATTGTACAGACACTGCATGGAGTTTGGATGAGAAATATGCCAAAGTTGAATCATCAGCAACCTGTGGAATTTGCCAAAAAATATTCTCGAAAACTCACGAAGGTTTAGAGGAAAACGAAGTAAAATTGTTCTTATGATTTTCTTGAGTTCATCATCGTCATGACTTCTAGGATTTGGTACAATCGAATCTATTGAAAGCATGTAATTTATTACCATCGGATAATTTTCAATCCAAAGTAAAAATCGACAATCTTTAGTTTTTCCTGCGAAACAAAAAACATATTTCAAATTTTAGTGCACAAAAATTGTTAACGATTATGGAACAAGCATAATTTCATTAATGAACAAAAAAGTAAATAAAGATTGATTTTAAGTTTTTCCGAATTTGATTTCTTTCGTTTAGCGTTTTGCAACAATATGTTATCTATTCAACAGTTGTTCTCGAGAAAAAACGGTTGCAACTGTCGGTAAATCTCGATGTACATGGGGTCCATCGTATTGGTGTTCATCATTGAGTAATTCTCTTGAATGTCAAGCAACTGAACATTGTTCAACTCAAGTCTGGTCTCAACAAGTCATTCAAAAGAAAACGAATGATAATATCTGTCAATTCTGTGAACATACTATCGATAAATTACGTTCGATTATCACCGAGTCAAAGATCGAGGTAGAATATTAAACAAAAATCGAGATTGAGAAAATATCGTTTTGATTCAGATTAATGTCAAACAATGGTTAGATGGTATGTGCACCATGTTACAAAATCAAAATGCTGTTGATCAAGTGAAAAACAAGATTTGTAAAAAAACATTATCAATTTGTTCGATTTTTTATCTAGTGTAAACAATTTGCAAGTGAATATGCAGATCAAATTCTCGATTTGCTCAAAAATAATATTGTAAGAAATCGATTCTATCCGTCTGATTTTCTCGATATATAAGAACAAACATTTAGAATTCGGGTGTTATTTGTCATTTGGGATCAATGTGCCAAGATGCTACAATTACCTCTCAAAATATTCAAATGAATGAACAATCGAAAATGTTATGTAATGTCATTGTTCGTGCTACTCATGATTTGTATGCAGATGCATTAAAATCACAAGATGAAATTGAACAATATCTGAAAAGTGATTGTCAACAATTGGCAACTGATGATTTAAAACAAAAAGTAATCGCAGACATTGAAGTCAATTTCATCGTTTCTTATCGAGTTGATTTTAGTGTACTGATATTATTGAATATCATGCAGACAATATCTACGAAAACGTGAAGGCGAAAATGGTATAGATAAAAAAGAAACGTTTATTTAAAACTAATTTTCAATGTCAAAATATTTAGGAATTATCAACAATTTGTGACCAAACAGTTTTTCAAGTAAAACAAAAGAAATAAATCTTTTATTGAAAAATGAATGAATATTTTTTTCTCTAGTCAAATTCGGGTGATCGATGTGATCTATGTCGATTTGTTATCTCTTCAGCACAAACAATGCTTGAAGACAAAAATTCTGAAGAAGATGATGTACTCAAATATATTGACAATCAATTCTGTTCGAAGTTAAATGGTAATCAGAAGGCCAATTGTCAATCAATGCTTGATACCTATCGAGAGATTTTGCTCGGTCAAATTCGTCAGGGCAAAGTAAATAGACAAAAATCTTGTTAACAGATTAGCTTTTTATGAGAATTTCTAGAAATCGATTTTAATCTGCACCTATTTTCAACTCTGTATTAAAGAAATTCCGGATGCATCAGATGAAGTTGATGAAGTAAGATAAAAACAAATAGTTGAAGAGATTTAATATTATATTTAGGCAAGTGTGACGGCATTTTTCAAAGAAAATTTCTGCGATCGATTGGGGCCTTTTCAACAAACAGTGAGTTTGATTTTTCGCATTCGATTCAATAAACTTTCCTTTGAATAGTGTCATGCATTGACAAATAAAGATTCAACTGGTGCAATCAAAGGACTTGTCAATAATATTGTATGTTCAATAAATTTTTATCAAATTCCTACTTCATAGATTTGCTTTAGAATGGCAATGATCTCTGTGAAATCTTTGGCTTGTGTTCTAAACAATTGTCA